>OGYM01000668.1_pt1 | contig 26069 bp, 17 predicted proteins | sample 1576491 | NCBI WGS metagenome assembly OGYM01 (sample SAMEA3541515, study PRJEB24748) | human gut metagenome | biome: human gut; feature: human-associated habitat; material: faeces | place: China | collected 2012 | reverse complement strand
AGGGAGCAGCGGAAAGCACGGTTCTGCCCTGGTCATCGTACTCGTAGCGCGTGTAACCGCCCTCGGGCTTGATTTCCAGGGACACCCGGAACTGGTCGTTGTAGGTATAGAGGGTGGTCCGGGCCAGAGGCGTGTTGTATCCCTGGGTGCTGCTGATGGTCAGCCAGCCTCCGTCGGTATACTTCTTCACTGTCCGGGTACAGGAGGCGGGCGCTTCCTCGTTGATGCCCTGGATGGTTTCAATGCGCTCCCACTTGGAGTCGGTCAATGCATTGCGTTCAATGGTGCGAACGATGCGCTCCTCTCCCTCCCCCTTGACGATGGTCACCTTGTTGCCTTCCTCGCGGCGTTCGATGAAATGCGGCTCCTGACCGGCGCGCCGGTTGGTGATATGGGTGACCTTGACTCCGTTTTCAAGCGAGGTTTCATAGACGGCCGTCTTGTAGGGCTCTCCGGCAACGGTGAACCCGCCTTCCCCGTCCGGGACGGCCTTGCCGGAAGCATACCACTCCAGGGTGAGCCTGTCGCCTTCGGGAATGCTTCTCATCAGCCCCTGGGCGCGGGAATAAACGCTGGCAAGGGAGCCGTTTTGATGGTAAGTGACCTGGACCTTGCTGAAGTACTCCTCGGCAGAGGTCACATGGCCCGAAGAGCTGGTGACCGACACGACCTCTCCGGTGGCTGCCGAGAAGCGCAGGACCATGCCGCCGGGAAGAACCATGTCCATGAAAGCGGGAACGCCCTGGAGGTTGGGAGTAAGATCTTCGTTGAGAAGCCTCACGCGGTAGTTGACCTTCCTGGAAGAGCCGATGGGAGAAGCGTCGCTGCTTCCCTCGTTAGCCTTGAAATAGAGATGGCTTCCGGAGGGGCGCTTGACGGTGACGCGACGCTCGTCAGCCGAGAAAGAAGCGCTCCAGGCCATGGGGTGGTTGTAGCGCATGGAAAAGCCGCTGGAAGCCGCGGAATTAGTGGTGGAAGAGCGTGCCGTCCGCATGAACCTGGCGGGAGCCGGAGGCGTGGGTCCTGCCGGGGAAGAAGGGTTGATGCAGGCGTTGCCCTGGCAATCCTGCTCTCCCTCGGGATCCCCCGGAGTGGGCTGTGTCTGGACACAGTGTTCGTCCCCTTCCTCATTGCACTCACATTCACAGGGGCAGGGTTCCTCTTCCTGGTCCGGCTCGCTGGAGGAAGAGGAAAGGGAACTGGAACTGCTGCTACTGGAAGAAGACGAAGAACTCGATGAGCTTGACGAGGACCAGGAAGAACTGCTTGACGAAGAAGAACTGGAACTGCTGCTGGACGACGAGCTGGAAGACGGAGCGCTGCTGGAGGAATCCGGCTCCTGGGGCTCCAAAGAACTGCTGTGGAAACTGGAAGACGACCAGCTGCTGGAGGAACTGGAAGAGGAAGAACTCGAACTGCTGGAAGACGACGAACTGGAAGAAGAAAGCGGCGCGCTGCTGGAGGAATCCGGAGGCTCGGGAGCCGAAGAACTCGGCTGGAAACTGGATGAAGACGAAGAGCTGCTGGAAGACGAACTGCTCGAGGAGGAAGAGCTCGAACTGCTGCTTGGCTTGGGGTCAAACTCAAACGAATCTCCTCCCCCTGCCGAACTGCTCGACGAGTCCCCTTCTTCCACCTCCTGGTACAGGTTGACCAGGGTTAGCACGGTTTCTCCCTCCTTGCCGGCGGGAGTGTTTTCCGCCAGCAGGTAATAATCCAGGTCGGGCTCGCCTTCCTTGTCGCACATTAAGGCAATGCAGAACTCGGCTTCCGACCCCTGGTCGGGCTGGTGTTGATGGACGATGTGGCACCAGTAGTATCCCTGGTCGAACTGGATCTGGCGGCGGAGAGGGGTGGAAGAGCCCGGCTCCGTGGAGAGTTCCAGATCCTTGGCGGGAATGGAAAGGGAGATGGAAGAGTGGGCGTAGAGGTGGAGAAAACAGGTGGCGGGAGCCATGACCTTGAGGTATCCGAACCATTCGTGCCGGGTAGGGGAGGAAGCAGCGCGTTTGGGGATAAGGACGGGAGCGGAGAGGCCGTTGACCAGGAAGTTGCCCTGGGGCTGTCCGTTGGGGTACATGGGAATGAAGGGGTAGACGGTGTCCATGGCGCCGATATTGAAAGTGTTGTTCATGGCAATGAAGGTAGAATTATGAAATGGTTGCGGCTACCATGAATCAAAAACTAGCAACGTAAACACGCCGGAGACGTTAAGAAAAAGCATCCTGGACAGAAATGTAGTGAGGGAGGTATCCGGGGCAATTCCTGCTTTTGATTGCGTGGTCCGGTCTGGTAGTGTACGAATACGGCAGTGAAGGAGCGGAGCGTTCAGGATTGTTTCATGGCCCGGTGTTTCGCCCCGGAGAAGGGAAAGGGGAGCCGTCCCGAAGCCTGGAGGCGGTTGAAAGAGGCTTTGGTGAACAATTTGCTGGAACGGCAGGCGGACCATGAATTCCGTCTTCCGGAAGGATTCTCTTTTTCCCTGCGGGAAGAGGATGCTCACCGGGCTGTTACTCCTTCCGTGCTGGAGGGATTGCTGGAACGCTCCCTGACAGATGGCCGCCGTTCCGGAACCGTGTATACTCCCGGCTTCCTGGTCCGCTGGATGGCCCGGGAGGCGGTATCCTCCTGGCTGGCATCCAGATTGCCTGCTCCCCGGAATGGTAATGAGGAAGCCGGGTTGCTGAGAAATATCCGGGTGCTGGATTTATCCGCCGGGGCGGGGGCATTCACCATGGGAATGCTTCGGGAGCTTGCCGCGCGCAGAAAGCGTCTGGAGCCGGAATATGCGGAGGCCGATTTATTCCGTGCCATTCTGGAAGAGAATATTTACGGGGTGGATGTTTGTGCGGAGGCTCTGGAGGTAGCCCGTTTCCGTTTTTACTGTGCATGGCTAGCTGCCGGAGGAAAGGGGGATTTCCGGGACCACCTGCTGTGCGGGGACAGCCTGGACATGTCTGCGGATGGCGTCTGGCGGCAGGGCCTTTCAGCGGTGATGGCGGACGGAGGCTTTGACCTGGTAATCGGGAATCCCCCTTTTGTCGGGGAAAAAGGGAACAAGGAGCTGTTTGACCGTCTGAAGTCTTCTCCGTTGGCTTCCTACTGTTCTTCACGCATGGATTACTGGTACGTGTTCGCCTGTGTGGGTCTGGATGCCCTGAAACAGGGGGGCGTGATGCATTTGGTTGTTCCCAACAGGTGGATGGCGAATGCCGGAGCGGCTCCCCTTCGCCGCAAGCTGATGGAAGATTGCGGATTGCTGCGTTTGTCGGATTTCGGGGCTTGCCGGGTGTTTGAAGCCGCACGGGTTCATACCATGACCGTTCTGGCGGAAAGGAAGGGGGATGGGGGAGGACTCCCGGTTCCGGAATACCGCCGTTTTTGCGGTCCCATGGAAGAGGTGGAATCCTTTCTGGAACATGAACCGTACTGCCGGTTTTCTTTACCGGAAGATACCGGGGCATGCGTCAAGGAAGGATTGTTTTTCTGCTCCGCAGCCGAATGGAACGTTCTGGAGAAGATGGAGAGATGCCGGAATTTCAGGCTGGATGCCGCAAAGGAAATGACGCAGGGGATTGTTCCGAACCCCGATGTCGTTTCCGCCCGTGCGCTGGAGAGCCTGGTGCCGGAGGCAGTGCAGCGGTCCGGCGTCCGGAGGGGGGAAGGGGTGTTTGTAGTGCCGCAGGGGTATTTCAACCGGCTGCCGGCTGCGGAACGGCGTTTTCTCAAGCCTCTGTATGAACCCGCCCTGGCAGGAAGATACATGTTGAAAGCTCCGGAGAAGGTGTTGCTCTACCTGACTCCGTCCAACGGGTCGGAACAGGCCGTCACGCTTCTCCGGCATCTGGAAAAGTTCCGCCCCCTGATGGAAGCCCGGCGGGAAACCCGCATGGGCCGCATGAAGTACTATCATGTGCACTGGCCCCGGAAGGAACGGTTCTTCCTTCCCGGTCCCAAGATTCTGGCTGTCCGGAAGTGTGCACGGCCCACCTTCTCCTACACGGAGGATGAGGCTTATGTAATGATGGCGTTCAACGTGATACGCACGGAACGCGTAAGCATGAAGTACCTGGCCGCCCTGTTCAATTCACGTCTCATGCAGTTCTGGTTTCTCCGCAGGGGGAAGATGCAGGGGGACTTTTTCCAGATGGATACGGCACCCATCCTCCGCGTTCCCATCCGGGTGCCCGGCCTTTCCGTGCTGCGGGAGGTGGAAGAACTGGCGGATACCCTCACGGCCCGCTATTGCCCGGAAGGGGATGAACGGATGAATGAGCTGATGGAAGGCGTTTACGGCCTCTCCCGGCAGGAACGGGAAGTGCTTATTCAGGCGTGCTCTCCACCGCGGGCCGGGTGGGGAAGCATGCCAGAATGAGGAGGAGCAGCCAGTAGGCGGTAGAAATGATACCCAGGAATTGCGTCGCGGTTCCCCCTGGATACTGGAAGCGCTCCAGGATGGCCCAGTTGAGGAAAATAATGACGCCCAGGCCCAGGTAACCGTAACCCCACGCCGTGTTGAAGCCGGCGTCCCGAAGCCTTCTGACAGTGACGCCCAGGGTAGGAAGATAAAGGACCAGCAAGACGATTTGGGTAATGAAGAAGAAGGAGGCTATTCGGGTAAAAAGGATAGCCTGCATTTGTTCCGGGTCCTGCATGGCCGCCAGTTCTCCCCACGGAAGAGTGACCGCAACGATGACTCCGCCGACAAGACTGAAGATGAAGGAGAAGAGGTTCATGAAAAGGAAAAAGCCCCAGAACTCGCGCCGGGGAGCCGTTCCGGAGAAGGCGCAGTACTTTTTCGTCAGGCACAGGATGAAGTATTTCCAGAGAGAGGGTCGTGTTGTAGTGTCCATAGCTGCCGCTTTTCATAACATGGCTTTTTGAAAAACAGCAACGCCAAAAGAAACATCCGGGCTTGATTTTCGGAGGGCCCCCCTTAAGGTGTGCGTCCTGCAACCTGTTTGTCGAGCCTATGATGAAGCCTGTTTTTCTGGGGAAATACCTGCTTGCCGCCTGCTGGTGCGCCGCTTTTCCCGCGGCGGAGGCCGGCGCGGGAACGGCGCAGCTTCACCCGGCTTCCGGGGATTCTCTGCCGTCTCTGTGCCGTGTGCTGGACCGCGGGCCCGTTCTGTACCGGGATGATTCCTCATGGATCAGGAAGGTGAAGCTGACCCTGATCGGCCAGTACCAGACGGCAGCCGTCAGCCCCAATGGAGCCAACAAGTTCTGCCCTTCTTCCGGCGGCCATAACAGCGAGTGGCGCCGCGCTTATCTGGGCGGCGACGTTGTGATGGGGGACGGCTCCTGGCGCCTGTCCAACCTGACGAACGTGGGGGATCTGGAAGGCCGCCACCGCGAAGTGCGCGGAGAATGGACCGGCAGCCGCACGGAGTGGTCCCTGTATGAGCTTTATCTGGAAAAGACCATGCCCGGCGTCAAGTTCAGGGCCGGGAAGCTGACGCCGCACCTGACGTCGGAATACTGCCTGGCTTCCTCCCGGATTAAAACGGTGGAGAGGTCCGCCCTGTGCAATGAATTGATTCCCATCTCCAACTGGGGGCTGGAGGCCAATTTCCAGAAGGACGCCAGGAGCCTGTACCATTCCTACGGCGTTTACCTGAACGCGAATGGTACGGATTTGAAGGATGAAATCCAGTTTCATTCCGCGGATAACCTGTTTGCCCTGAATGCCATGAAATGGAAGGTGGCTTCTCCCATGTGGGACAGCCAGACTCTGGGGTACCAGTACGCCCATAATTTTACGGAGTGGCGGGGAAGGAAGGTTCCCTCCTCTTCCGATTACTGTGGAACGGGCGCGCAGGACGTGCTTTCCCTGAGCTGGGACGCCAGCCGCGGCGCCTTTTCCGTGATGGGGAACCTGCTGGCGGGCGTGGGGATCGTGGGCCAGCCGGGCGCAAAGAACGTGTACGGTCTGGTTCTCCAGCCCGTTTACCGGATTTCCCCCCACTTGGAAGGCGTCTTTCAGTACCAGTGTTCCTTCGGAAACCGCTCCGTGAAGCTGAATACGCGGTATGTGCCCAGCGTCACCCATTACCCCGCGTGGGTGGACAGCATGCATTCCTTTTACCTGGGGCTGAACTGCTACCTGTGCCCGGAAGCGGTCAACGCGGTGAAGCTGATGCTGGCGGTGGAATATGTCACCAGCCGGGTGGACTCAACAACGGCCAGGGCCTTCAACGGATGGTCTGTTTTCGGGGCCGTCCGGTTCAAGTTTTGATCCCCTCCTGCCGCTATTGCAGTTTCCTCAGCACAGTTGGCTGGTAAGCGGGGAGCGCCGGAATGGGAACGTATCCGGGGGGGAGCTGGTCCCACACGGGATGCATGGGCTGGGTGTCCGCTTCAAAAATGGCTCCATTGAAGGATTTAATGATGGTGCGGATGGCTCCGGACGGCGCCGGCTGAATCACAAAGGGACGCGGCTCCGATTCCGGAAGGTTCATGTGCAGGTTGACTTCCGCTTCGTTCCAGGCGGGCCAGACGTCGGAAGGCGTGGAGATTTCACGGATTTCCGTATTGGTGGCGGAGCGGGGAGTGTGGAAAAAGGGGCTGTCCGGGTCTCCATCGTTCAGCCAGACTTCCTCGTCCGGCGTCTCCGTCGTGATGATGAGCCCTTCCTGGTTGTCCGGATGGTAGAATTCATAGCCTGACCGGGCATTGCCGTCCGTTTCCGTCCTGTCGTCATTCATGTGGATGCTGATGGCAGGCTTGCTCCGGGAAGCGGCCTGCCCTAGTTGGGACTGGAAGAGGGCCGCCTGCCGCTTCAGGGCTTCCGGAGAAGTGCCTCGCGCGTATTTGGGGAAGAAAACGCTCTTGGTGTCTATTTTTCCAGGGCGCACTTTCACCGGTTCATCCGACAGTTCAAAGATGTATTTTACAGGAAGTTCCGTTGCGGAACCCCGGTAGCAGAAACTTCCCAGGGACGCCAGGCCCAGGCACGTCAGGAGATACAGGCGCGGTACGGATTTCATCAGAGGTTGAACTGGTTCCAGTAGAACAAAAATAGGGAAATATTCAATGCTAAAAGAGAAAATCCCGCTTCCGCGGCGGCAGGAGGCATGTTGTGCGTCCCCATGCGGGGACGGCTGCGGCATTTCCGTCATTTCTCTTCTTGGCAGCTCCGTGCGGCTGTCCTATGGTAATGCGCATGATGAAAAAAATTGCCGTCTTGTGCGTGGCCGCCTCTGCCTCCCTCCTGTGGTGCGGGTGTGACCGCAAGCCCGCTGCCGGGGAAAAGCAGGCCGCCCCTGCCGGGAAACGGGAAGAGCCTGCCGAAGAAAAGGGGGGGGCCGCAGCCTGGCGGGAACGCCTGGACGCCGCCTCCGCCAAAGCCGCCCGTGGGAAAGGGAATGACAGGGAGCACGTGAAGACGCTCAATGACGTGGCCGCCCTGTATGCGGAGGGATTGCAGAACGGCTGGGCCCATCCGCTGGATGTGCGCTCCTGGTGTGACTCCGTGGCGGAAACGGGTTCCGGATATTCCGGGGAGACGGTTATCGGCGCCATGTTCCTGTACGGAACCGGCGTCAAGCGTGATGCCGGAGCGGCCAGGGAGTGGTTTGAATACGGGCTGGCGCGTCCAGGAACCCAGCGGGGGAATGCCCTGTACATGCTGGGCATGATGTATTTCAAGGGGGACGGCGCGGACCAGGACCGGAACAAGGCCCTGGAGCTGTGGCGCAAGGCGGCGGATGAAGAGCATCCGGCGGCCATGGGCCTGCTGGGCCGGGCCTACATGGAGGGGAAGCTGGGCTTTGACAAGGATCCTGCTTCCGGGCGGGTATTGCTGGAAAAGGCCGCCAACGGGGGGAATACGCCTTCCTCCGTCTATCTGGGGAATATTTATGCGAAGGGGGAGGGCGTGGAGCAGGACATGGAGCGCGCGATGAAATGGTATGAGCAGGCGGCCTCCGCCGGGGACGCCCGTGCCCAGTACATCGTGGGACTGGCGTATCTGGAAGGCTCCGGCGTACCCGTGGATGAAGGCAAGGCGTTCAACTGGCTCCGGCTGGCCGCCGGGCAGGACCACGTCAACGCCATGCTGATGCTTTCCGTCTGCTACAGCACCGGAAAGGGAACCCCGCAGGATGCGGACATGGCGGAAGTCTGGAAAAAGAAGGCGCTCCAACTGAATGCGGAGCGGGAGGGCAGCCGTGTCCCGCAGACGGAGGAACGCTAGTCTTCCCGGATTTCCCGGTTCAGGAATTCCAGGGCCTGCCGCCGTTCCAGAATGATGTTGCCCCGGTCGTCCGGGATGACCAGCAGGCCGTCCCGGTGTTCCAGAATGGCGTGAAGCATGGCGAACACATGGCCCAGCGCGCATTCGTCCTCCAGGATGAAACGCAGCATCTTGGTGCGTTCCCCTATTTGCCGGAGGGCGGAGCGGTCCCTTTTGAAGGCCTGGCGGGCATCGTCCGTTTCCATGACCCAGAACACGTCGAGCTGGGATTCTCCCTCTTCGTCCAGGTATTCCCCTTCCAGCACATGGTCCGGCGCGTTTTCCGGCGCGCCGGAAAGGTTCAGCCGGAAGCAGGCGTCCAGGCGGAACATGTTCTTCTGCAATTCCTCCGCCGCCGGCAGAGGGGCGTCCTGAATGAAAAGCCAGAATTCCTGTTCGTCCGGGGCAGGGGCGGCGTGCGTCATGGGCGGATTGTGGCATTCCCGCGGCGTTTTCCCACCCGGATTTGTGACATTGAGGCGGTGCGTGCGGATTTTTGGATGTTCAAGGGCTTCCCTCCCGATTAAAAACAGGGGCATGAGTATTCCCGTAATGATGACGGTTGCCGGTTCCGACTGCTCCGCAGGGGCCGGGCTTCAGGCGGATATGAAGGCGGCCCATGCCATGGGGGCGTTTGCGCTCACGGCCGTCACCTGCGTCGTGTCCGAGGCGCCGGGACTGGTGCGCGGCATCCAGGAGGTGGACCCTGAGCTGGTGGCGGACCAGGTGCGCATCAATCTGGAGCATTTTCCGGTAAGCGCCGTGAAGACGGGCATGCTGTACTCCCCGGCCATCGTCCGTGCGGTGCATGAGGTGCTGGCAGGTACGGGTATTCCCGTTGTGGTGGATCCCGTCATGATCGCTACGGCAGGAGACCGGCTGATGAGGGAGGAGGCTGTAGCCGTTTATGAAGAGCTTCTGCTGCCGGGCGCGGCCCTGCTGACCCCCAATCTGGATGAAGCCGCCGTGCTGCTGCGCTCCTCCGTCAACCCTGAAAGGGATGAACTGCCGGAGGCTGCCGCGCGCCTTGCCATCAGGTACGGGTGCCCCGTCCTGCTGAAGGGCGGCCATCTGGAAGGAGACTGCCGGGACGTGCTGGCCGGCCCGGACGGCCGCATGCTGGGGGAATGGAACCGCCCGCGCGTGCGGGATGTGAGCACGCATGGAACGGGCTGTTCCCTATCCGCCGCCATCGCGGCGCGGCTGGCCGCCGGGGACGGACTGGCCACGGCGGTGGAGCGCGGCCTGGAATTCATTGCCGCCGCCATCCGGGACCACCTGCGCTGGGAGCATCCGGTCCGGGTGGATGCGCTGAAATTATGGTAGGGAATCCTTTCGTTCCGCCCCGCCTGCCGCCGTTCCCTTTTTCCGGCCCGGTTGGAAAAAGCGGGGACTGCCGCCGTCTTTCTGTGCCTTAATAATGCTTTGTGCTTGCGTATGGGAGGCGGGGTTGGTAGTTGTATCCACGCCCATGTGCCACATGGAGCTCTTAAGAATTAGTAAATATCATAGCAATTATCACTATGGGACAGCAAATCCGCAAAGTCACCAAGCGCCGCAGACGTGTTGAATACATCAAGCGTAAGAAGGAACAGTCCAAGTTGAATTCCAATACGCCTATCCGTCTGGCCGTTCCCGTTGCCAAGGACGCCAAGCCTGCCGCCAAGGAAGCTCCCGCCAAAAAGACCGCGGCCAAGGCCCCAGCCAAGAAGACTGAAACCAAGGCTGCCGCCGCCAAGAAGGCTCCCGCCAAAAAGCCGGCTGCCAAGAAGGCCGCCGAACCCGCCGCTGAATAATTGCCCGGGCGGAGTTTACTGCCTCCGCGCGTCAATCAAACAGTTTTTACAAGTCGTCGTGCAATTGCATGGCGGCTTTTTGCATGGCATGACCTTCTTGTGTACAAAGGAACCGTGGGCGGCCTGATTTTTCCTGGGGCGCCCCTGCGGATTCCTTCGCTGTGGGCCATGGCCCGTTCCTGCCCATGCTTCCGCGGCATGGGGGCTTCTCCCGGACTTTTCCGGAATGATATTGACTCTATTCCCCGGAGGCGTACAAAAGGAAATAACACCATTTTGTTTTTCCAGCCATGCGCCACCGTACCACCGACACCGCCAAAGGACACCGCAATTACATCATCATTGCGTGTGACGTGCTTCTTTTCCTGGCCATGCTCAAGTGGCTTCCCGTGGAGCCGGAGGTAGCCAGGGGGCTGGCCGTTCTCACCTTCATCGGCATTCTGTGGCTGACGGAAGCACTGCATGTGACCGTGACCGCCCTGCTGGTGCCGGTGCTCGCCATGTTCATGGGGATTCTTCCGGGGGCGAAGGCATTGGCCGGCTTTGCGGATCCCACCATTTTCCTGTTCTTCGGCGGCTTTGCGCTGGCCGGGGCTCTCCACGAACAGAAAATTGATACCTGGCTGGCTGGAAAAATCCTCCGGATGGCCCGCGGAAGCCTGGGGATGGCCCTGATCCTGATTTTCCTGGCTACGGCGTTCCTCTCCATGTGGATGTCCAATACGGCCACGGCGGCCATGATGCTCCCGCTGGTCATCGGCCTGCTGGACCGCATTCCGGCGGAAAAGCTCAAGACGACGGCTCCCTTTGCCGTGCTGGGGGTGGCGTACAGCGCCTCCATCGGCGGCATGGGAACGCTGGTGGGTTCCCCTCCCAACGCCATTGCGGCGCATGAGCTCGGCATGGGATTTGCGGAATGGTTCCGGATTGCCATGCCCATTGTCCTGGTATTCGGAGTGATCGTCTTCTGCCTGATGTACCTGTTCTTCCGCCCGCGGCTGGGGCTGCATGTGGACATGGCCCCGGCGGAAGGGGAGGATGCGGAGGCCCGGCTGAATGCCAGGCAGGTGCGCGTGCTTCTTCTCTTCGTGCTGGTGGCCGGGAGCTGGATGTGCAGCAGCTTTCTTTCCTCCGCTCTGGGCGGCATTCCGTCCATGGACACGCTCATTGCGCTGTGTGCCGCGGTTCTGCTGCCCCTGTGCGGGGTCATCAACTGGGGCGGCATCGCCAAAAATACGGACTGGGGCGTCCTGCTGCTGTTCGGCGGCGGCATCACGCTCAGCAGCATCCTCGTCCAGACGGGGGCGGCGGGATTTCTGGCGGACCAGGTATCTTCCCTGGCCATGGGGCAGAGTCCCATTATCATCCTGCTCATCATCAGCCTCTTCATCACGTCGCTGACGGAATTCTGCTCCAATACGGCCAGCGCCGCCCTGGTGGCCCCGTTGATGGTGACAGTGGCCTCCGCCATGGGCATGTCCGCCACGCCGCTGGTGCTTCTGGTGGGCATCGGGGCCTCTTGCGCCTTCATGCTTCCCGTCTCCACGCCTCCCAACGCCCTGGCCTTCGCCACAGGGAAATTCCCTCAGATGACCATGGTGAAGGTAGGGTTGCTGATCAATGTGGTGCTCGTCTTCGTGAAGGCTTTCTGGGCCTGGATATTCTGGATGTAGCGGAAAGGGCTCCCGTGCAGGCGCGGGCTTTGCCGTTCCGGGCGTGCGGCGTGGCCTACTTGGCCGGGGCGGCTGCTCCCTGGGCCTTTTCCTGGAGTTCCCGCGCCGCTTTCTTGTCCAGTTTGGCCAGCTTGGCAATCAGGTAGAAGAAGGAGGGGATGAAGAACACCCCGATGAAGACGGCCGTAATCATGCCGCCGATGACTCCCACGCCCACCACCTGCCGCGCTGCCGCTCCCGCTCCCGTGGCTACGGCCAGGGGAAGGCAGCCCATGATGAAGGCAAAGCAGGTCATCAGGATGGGGCGCAGGCGGATTCTGGCCGCGTCCAGCGTGGCCGTAAGCAGGTCCGTGCCCTGCCTCAGTTCCAGCACGGCGAATTCCACGATGAGGATGGCATTCTTGGCCGCCAGCGCAATCAGCACGATGAGGCCGATTTCCGAATAAATGTTCAGGTTCAGCCCGAACATCCACAGGGCCAGGAATGCACCCAGGATGGCGATGGGGGCGGTCATGAAGACGGCCACGGGCAGGGACCAGCTCTCATACAGGGAGGCCAGGATCAGGAAAACGAACACGGCGGACGCCGCAAAGATCATGCCGATGGTGATGCCTTTCTGCGCCTGTTTTTCCTGGTAGCTCATGCCGGAGTAGTCATACCCCATGCCGGACGGCATGGTCTGGGCGAAGACTTCCTCCAGGGCATTCATGACCTGCCCGGAGGAATAGCCCGGAGCCGGGGTGACGTTGAGCTGGGAGCTGTTGAACATGTTCTGGCGGATCAGGAATTCCGGCGCCCAGCCGTGAGTGACGTTAATGACGGAATCCAGCGGGACCGGGTCGCCGTCATTGTTGCGCACGTAAAACATGGAAAGCTTGTCGATGCTGTTCCGGTACGGGGCGTCCGCCTGCATGTACACCTGCCATTCCTGACCGTAAATGTTGAAATTGTTCAGGAAGGTGCTGCCCATATACGCCTGGATGGTGGCGTAAATCTCATCTACGTTCATGTTCTGGAGGGTGGCTTGCTCCGTATTCACGTTCAGATTGTACTGAAGGTTGGAGGGAGACATGAAATTGCTGATGCCCGCGATTTCCGGCCTCTTTTCCGCAGCCTCGATGAATTTGGACGTATTGGCGGCCAGGAATTTCTCCCCGATGCCCTGGCGGTCCTCCAGCAGGAAGGTGACGTCTCCGGATGTGCCTACGCCCGGCAGGGGCGGCGGCGGGACCACGTACGCCATGCCGGAGGAAATCTCCGCGTTCAGCTTGCTTTTCAGCCGGGCGGCGATGCCGTCCGCCGTCATGCCCGGGGCGGTGCGTTCGGACCATGGTTTCAGGGAAATGAAGAAGAAGGAATTGGAGGAGCTCTGGACGGAGCTGATGAGGTTGAACCCGTTTACGGTGGTGACCACTTCCACGCCGGGATCTTCCCGGATGATCTGTTCAATCCGCGCGGCGGTGGCCGCCGTGACGTTCAGGGAGGTATTATCCGGCAGTTCCACGCCGCCGAACAGGTAGCCCTGGTCCTCATTGGGAAGGAAGCCAGTGGGAATGAGCTTGGCGAGAGGGAAGAGGAGGGCGGTCATGGCGGCTAGCAGCAGGATGGAAAGCCACATGTGCCGGATGAGCTTGGCACAAATTTCCACGTACCAGTCGCGCGCCTTGTTGAAGCCCTTGTTGAATAACTTGAAGAAGGGCCCCAGCAGGGGTATGGAATCCGCTTTCCCTCCTTTCAGCAGCCCGGCGGACAGGGTGGGGCTGAGGGACAGGGCGCAGAAGGCGGAAATGATGATGGACATGCCGATAGTCACGGCGAACTGCTCGAACAGCTTGCCCGTGACGCCGGGCAGCAGCAGGGTGGGCACGAACACGCAGGAAATCACCAGGGCCGTGCTCACGATGGGGCCGGATACCTCCTTCATGGCCGCGATGGTGGCCTGGAGCGGCTTTTCTCCGTTGGAAATATGGTTCTTCACCGCCTCCACCACCACGATGGCGTCGTCCACCACCAGGCCGATGGCCAGCACAAGGCCCATCAGGCAGATGGTATTGATGGAAAAGCCGAAAAACGGAAAGGCGATGAAGGCGCCCACGATGGACACCGGCACGGCAAAAGCCGGAATCAGCGTGCCGCGCCAGCCCTGGAGGAAGATGAAGACCACCAGCACAACCAGGCCCAGGGCGATCACCAGCGTGCTGACGATGTCTTCAATCCCGGCGCGGACGGCCAGCGTGGAGTCCAGGGAAACGAGGTAATCCATGCCGGGGGGCATGTCCGTATCGTTCAGCAGGGCCTTGATATTGTCCACCAGCTGGATGGCGTTCCCTCCGGGCGCTTCGTAAATGCCGATGGAGGCGGCGGGCATGCCGTTTACGGAAGAGCTGAGGCTGTAAGTCTCCGAACCCAGCTCCACGCGGGCGACGTCGCCCACCCGCACGATGGAACTGCCCTGTCCGCGCACCACGATGTTTTCAAACTCCTTCACGCTGGTCAGGCGTCCGGGCGCCTTCACGGTGAAGGAAAGCTGCTGGTCCGGCGGAGCGGGCTGCGCGCCTATCTTGCCCGCCGGGTTCACGGCGTTCTGGGCCTGCACAGCCAGCATCACGTCACGGGCCGTGATGTTCAGGGCGGCCATCTTTTCCGGATTCAGCCAGATGCGCATGGCATAGCGGCCGGAGCCGAACACCTGCACGTCGCCCACGCCGGGCACGCGCTTGATGGCGTCCACCATGTTGATATACGCGTAATTGGCCAGCCAGAGGCCGTCGTAGGTTCCCTGGGGGGAATAAAGGCTGACGACCAGGGCGGGCAGCCCGCTGGTCTTGCGCAGGGAGACGCCCAGTTCGCTGACTTCCGGCGGAAGCTGGGAGGTGGCCTGCCCGTAGCGCAGGTAGGAAAGCACCTGGTCCATGTTCGCCTCCGTGCCGATCTCAAAGAGGATCATCATGCTCATCTGCCCGTTGTTGGTATTGACGGAAGTCATGTAGGACATGCCGTCCACGCCGGACATCTGCTGCTCAATGGGGGATGCGATGGATTTGACCACCGTCTCGCAGTCCGCTCCGGGATAGGTGGCCGTCACCTGGATGGAAGGGGGGATGATGTCCGGATACTCGGAAATGGGCAGGCGCAGAATGGAGAAGGCCCCCAGCAGGACGATGATGATGGAGAGGCAGATGGAGAGGATGGGGCGCTTGATGAAGAAATCGGCCATGGCGGGAGGGGCTTATTGGTTGCTGGCGGGTACCGCTTTCAGGCGTGCGTCCGGGTTTCTGGAGGCCATTTCCGCCTGGAGAAGGCCGTCCACGACCACTTTGCTCTGCGGGGTGAGGGAATCCGGTTTCAGCGGAATGACCTGCTGCCGGTCGCCGAGCTGCGTTCCGGCCTGCACGGGGATGATGGAAGGGTGGTTGTTCTCATCCAGCGCAATGACGAAAAAGCGCCCCTGCGTGGAAAGAAGAGCCTTTGCCGGAACGGTCAGCGCGTTTTTGACGGTAGCCAGCCGGGCCGTAGCCATGATGAACATGCCGGGGCGCAGCAGGTAATCGGCATTGGGGAGGTTGGCCTGCACGCGGATGGTGCCCGTCTGGGGGTTGAACGCCCGGTCAATGGCTACCACCGTAGCCTGTTCCGGGTATTTGGTACCGTCTTTCAGCGTGATATCCAGCTTGCTGCCCGTCTGGACGCCTTCATTCCCGTTCTTGCCGGCCTGCTGGATCCATTCCTGCTGGGTGACGGCAAAGTTGACGCGGATGGGATTGACGGAGGATACGACGGCGAGGGGGCCGCTTTCCGGGCTGACCAGGTCGCCTATATTCGTCTTGGAAATGCCGGCGATTCCGTCAAAGGGGGCATACAGCACCGTATAGGAAAGATTCTTTTCAGCCAGGGCCAGGGCCGCCGTGGCCTGCTGCACCTGCGCTTCCGCGGCAATGGCGGAGAGGCGCGTATCCTCGTACTTCTGCTTGGAAATGGCGTTCTCCGCGGCCAGGGGCTTGTAAATCTCCGCGTCATAATTCAACTGCTGGAGCTGGGCCTGCGCCTGTTCCAGCGTGGCTTTGGCCCTGGAGACCTGGTCCTTGAAGGTGGAATCGTCAATGCGGAAAAGCACCTCCCCCTTCTTCACAATGGCGCCGTTGGCGTAATTCTGCGTTTGCAGGTAGCCCGTGATTTGGGGAACGATGGAGGCGTTGTCCACGCCATCCAGATGGCCCACCCAGCTTCCCGTCACCGGGATGTCCATGGCAACAGGCTGTTCGTAAATAAGCGTGGGCGTTTCATGCGGCACCTGTTCCGTCTTTTTACACCCGGAAAAAAGGAGGGAGAACAAGAAGAGGAGAACGGCGGAACCGGAGATAGAGCCCGTCAGGCGTGTCAAGTCCATGCTGTGAATGACACGCCGGCGGCCTCCTTTGTTGAAAGAAGGCTTTCCGGGCGGCAGCGCCGTCCGTGTCATGCAGGTGGATTTTCACCCGGATGACGCGGCGGGACGTCTTACGGGCGGGCGGAGGATTTGTCCGGCGTGAAGGCGCGCACCAGCTCTCCGATCCACAGGACGAGGGAGGTGCCGGCAAAGATGATGCCCCAGTCCGTCCAGCTCAGGGGCACCACGTTGAACATCTTGCCGCCGAAGGTGACGATGAGGTATTGCCCGGCCAGGATGAGCAGAGCCACCACTCCGAAGCCCCCGATGCTGGCGCCCATGCGGGCAAAGGCGCTCTGGTGCGTGTTGAAAGCCTTGGCGTTGAACATGTTCCAGAACTGGAGAAGGACGAAGATGGTGAAAAACAGGGACAGTTCATAGCCGGTCAGTTCATGCTCCGGTGAGGAGAAGTCCAGGTAGCTGCCGAAGTAGCCGCTGAGGCTGAACTGCGTGAGGCTGGTGACGTCCGCATGCTTGAAGTATTGCAGCAGGCCGAACAGGAAGGCCACGAACAGGATGCCCACGCCCAGAATATTCCTGCCCATGGGGCGGGTGATGATGTGGTCCGTCGTCTTGCGCGGCGGATCCTGCATCACGCGTTCGTCCGGCGGCAGGGAGGCCAGGGCCAGTGCGGCGAAGGTATCCATGATGAGGTTGACCCAGAGCATCTGCGTGACCGTGAGGGGGGATTCCGTGCCCAGGAACGCGCCGATGAGCACAATGAGGCAGGCCGCCACGTTGATGGTCATCTGGAAGACGATGAAGCGCTGGATATTCCGGTACAGGGAGCGTCCCCACATGACGGCGCGGGAAATGCTCATGAAGGAATTGTCCAGGATGGTGATGGCGCTGGCCTCCTTGGCTACGGTAGTGCCGTCCCCCATGGAGAGGCCCACCTGCGCGGCGTTCAGGGCGGGGGCGTCGTTGGTGCCGTCCCCGGTGACGGCCACCACCTGGTCCTTCTTCTGGAGCAGCTTCACCAGGCGTTCCTTGTCCATGGGCCTGGCGCGGCACATGATTTTCAGGTCCATCACGCGGTCCAGCAGTTCCGCATCCGGCGTCTGTTCAAACTCCACGCCCGTCATCAGGCGGTCCGGCGTGTCCGTCTCCGTCCACAGGCCGATCTGGCGGCCGATTTCCCGTGCGGTGCCGGGGGTGTCTCCCGTGACGATCTTGATATTGATGCCCGCGTCCATGCAGTCCTTCACAGCCTGGGGCACGTCGTCCCGGACGGGGTCGGAAATGGCGGCGATGCCCAGGTAAACCAGGTCCTTGCGGATGACGCGGCCGTCCTCAAACACCGGGGCGTCATCATCCAGGATTCGGTACGCGAAGCCCAGCGTGCGCATGGCCTGGTTCTGGTAGGCCAGGAGCTGTTCCTCAATGGCGGGGCGCATGTCCGCGGCAGGAACCTGGCCTTCCGGAGTCAGGACGGTGGAGCAGAGGCCCAGCACGATTTCCGGCGCGCCCTTCACGTAAAGGACTTTTTTGCCCAGCAGGGGGGATTCCACCACGGTAGCCATGTACTTGCGTTCCGTGGAAAAAGTGAGCTGTTCCTGCACGCGGGCGTTTTCCCGCAGGTCCAGGTAATTCACGCCCAGCCCGTGCAGCCACAGGAGGAGCGCCCCTTCCGTGGGATTGCCCAGGGCCTTGATGTGTTCCGGGTCCGCATAGTCCAGGAAGGCGGTGGAGTTGACGGCGATGCCTTCCCGGATCAGGTTGCCCAGCTCGCCGTCCGCCGGGGCGGCGTTCCCCAGGCCGTAAAAGTCCGCCTTGTATACGTTCATCTGGTTGCGCGTCAGGGTGCCCGTCTTGTCCGTGCAGATGACGGTGGCGGCACCCATGGTTTCGCAGGCGTGCATCTTGCGCACCAGGTTGTTGTTGGCGAGCATGCTCTTCATGCTCAGGGCCAGGCTCAGGGTGACGCTCATGGGCAGTCCTTCCGGCACCGTAACCACGATGACGGTCACGGCGATCATGACGGTGTTCAGAATGTAGGTTCCCGCGCTCAGCCATTCCACGGGGCCGGGCAGGTGGGAGAAATACAGGGTAAGGCGCCCGATGATGATAAGGGCGGCAATGGCGTAGCTGGCCCAGGTGATGAGGTCGCCCAGCCTGGAAAGCTGGCGGTTGAGGGGAGTCTGCACCTTGTTGTCGATCTGGGAGCCTTCATAGACCTTGCCGTATTCCGTCCTGTCCCCTACGGACGTCACTTCCATGATGCCGTGGCCGTCCGCCACGGTGGTTCCTTTCAGAACGTGGTTGGAGGGGTAGGTGGCGTCCTTCTTGAATTCCGCCTCATTCGTGGTTTTGCCGATGAGGGGTTCCCCCGTCAGCGTGGATTCGTTGACCTGGAGGGAAACGGCTTCCAGCAGGACGCCGTCCGCCGGAACCTCCTCCCCAGTGTTCAGGATGACGATGTCTCCCACCACCACGTCCCGGCGGGGAAGTTCGCAGATATTGCCGCCGCGGATCACCTGGACCATGGTCTCGTCGTTGACCTGGTTCAGGATTTCAAACTTCTTGTTGGCGCTTACCTCGAAGGCGAAGCCCACGCAGGTGGCCAGCAGGATGGCTACCAGAATGCCCACGGGCTCCAGGAAGACGCTGGCCGGTTCCGCTCCGGTGAAGAACTGGTAGCAGGCCACGCCTACGGACAGGAGCAGGGCCACCAGCAGAATCTTGATGATGGGGTCTGAGAATTTTTCCAGGAACTGCTTCCACAGGGGTTCCTTTACCGGGGGCGTCAGGATATTGACCCCGTATTTGGTCCGGTTTTCCAGAACCTGCTGTTCAGAAAGTCCCTGGTGATGTGCTGCACTCTTCATGGTTGAGATGTTTCTTTACCTGATTGGAGTCCGTGAGAAAAGTGCGGAGGAGGATTTTCAGGGATGATGACGGGAGTTTTTGGGAAAGGAGCGGCGCGGCTTGCCTCCCGTGCCGTAAAAGGCGGCATTGTTGCCTTGACTTTGACGGAGTTCCGGCGATTCTGAAGCACCTATGTGGAATGATCTTTCTCATGGCCTTTCCGTACTGGCGGACGCCCTTGCCTTCCTCTCCCGCTCCTGGGGGTTCTGGGTCTGCGTGGGCAGCGTGGCGGGACTGGCCGCCGTGTATGCGTGGTGGAGAAAGCGGCTGGCCCTGTGGGCGTTTGCCCTGGCGTTCCTTTCCCTGCTGGCCGTGGTGGGCCTGGCGTGCCGCCAGGTGATGCATCAAAAGACTTTCCTGTGGATCCAGGAGCCGGAGCTCCAGGCCCTGTCCGGAAAGTACGAGGTGGAATCCTCCCCCAGGGAGCGGTGGTTTTTCCGGCCTCCGGAGCTGAAGCGCTTTTTCCAGGTCAGCTCCTCCACGCTTCTCCTGAATGAAGACGGAACGTGCGAGATTTCCTCCTTCCCGCGCCCGGAGGCGTGGGGCAGGTGGATTTCCCGCCCGGAAGACAGGGATGACCTTTCCGTGCTGGAGGAGGACCTCGTTTCCTCCTGCCGCGGAACCTGGTCCCTGGTGAAGAAAGGGGGATATTACGGCGTCTCCATCGTTTATTCCCCCGGCAGCAGTTTGACGCTGTACCTGGGCGGGGAGAATGCGGAATGCCTGGTGATGCCGGTCAACCCCTCCGACCCGCTGGAAGCGGTGACGTTTGAGAAAACGTTCTGACCCGGGCGCAGGGGCGGGTGGAAAAAATGGAGGGAGGCTGCTTTTCCTGCCTCCCTCCAATGTAGCTTTTCAAGTGCCGCTTCTGCTTGAGAGGGAGCGTGGCTCCGGGACTCCGGAAGCTTTTATTTGACCTTTCCTCCTTCGTACACCAGCACTTCAAAGGGCTTCAGCGTGAAGGTGAGCTCCTTGTCAATGTTTACGGTCTTGCCGGAGAAGCCGTCCAGCTCCCGCTGGTCGTCATAGGAATCCTTGAAGGTGATGGACCCCTTGACGTCCGCGGGAATGTCCAGGATGCCGCGCAGGGTGCCGGTCAGGCTCTTTTCCTGGTCGGAGGAATTGCGGAGGGCCAGGGTGGCCTTGTTTTTATTCCATGCGGCCCAGCCGTACACGGCCCCTTCATTGGCCTCCTTGTTCCACGGGTTGCCGCCCACCCAGTGCACGTCGTCCAGAACGTCCGCGTTGCGGCGTATCCATTTAATGCCCTTGGCCAGCTCGTCCCACAGCATGCCGTCCTTGGCGTTCATCAGGTCCCTGTCCACGTAAAGCTCCTGCAGGGAGGTTCCGCAGGCCGTGGCGCAGCGGAGTTCCTTCTTCACGTTTTCAGGGTCGCGGGGCATGCACGCGGGCGGCCCGAACTTGGTGACCATCAGGCCGTGGGTCATCATGGAATTGATGGGCATCAGCGGGGAACCCTGCACAAAGACCTCATGCACCAGGCGGTCGCGGTAGGTGATCCACTTGTCGCGGTTGTCGCCCACGCCGATCGTTCCGAAGTCGTTTTCCTGCCTCCATACGGAATCCGCATAACGGAACCAGAACGGGGAGGCCCAGGTGCCCACGGTGCAATTGATGTAAAGGTCCCCCTTCTTCTTGCGCAGGGCGTTCAGCACGCGGATGATGCCTTCCGCATCCTCCTCGTTGCCGGGGCCCTTGGCGTGGAAATGGGTGCTGATGCCGTCGAATTTGAAGTACTTCATGTTGTAGTCCTTCACCATCTGGGAGCAGCGGCCCACAAAGGCGTCAAAGTATTCCTTGTTGGAAAGCTGGAAGTTGCCGATCTTGTTGTCCGGGTGCTTCACATTCCAGTGGGCCAGGCGCTTGCCCTTGGAGGCTCCGTAGCCGCCCACCGGGCCCAGCCAGGTGCCGATGCCGGCCTTTTGTTTACCCGCGGCGGCGTCAATGCGCCTGAAGCCCTGCGGGAACATCTTGTGGAAATCCCACAGGCTGTTGAACTCGTCCCAGCCGTCGTCCCAGACGAAGGCGTCAATGGACATGCCGCGCTTCTGGAAAAACTGTTCCTGCCAATCCTTCAGGACGGCCAGACACTGTTCTTCCGTCATGCGCTTGGCGGGGTCTGAATCATTGTTCCGGTTGATGTTCAGTTCATACCAGGAATTGTAATGGATGAAGGGGCGGTAGGGCATCACGCGCTCCCGCTCCATATAGGCCAGGAAGGAACGGCGTTGCTGGCCGGGGGCGAAGATGCCGAGGACGGAGGACACCTCCCACACCTCTCTGGGCTGCATGGTGGTTTTGCGGCTCCAGACGCCCTGGGCGAGCTGGGAATCGTCCGCCTGGGCGTCTTCCTTTTCCTCCAGCGTGCGCACGGGCAGGGAGAAAGTGATTTCCCCCTTGCTGGCAATCGGTTCGCTCTTGGTCTGGACCCAGTAGCGCAGCAGGTAATTCCCCTTGGCGGGAACTTTTACGGTGTAGGAATTGTTGGCATTGGCGTCTCCGGTACTCCCGGCGTGGAAGTCGGAGTCAAGGACGGCCCCCTTGGCGGAAAGGAGCTGCACGCCGGCGGTGTTCAGCTTGTTGTTTCCCTTGTCGCCTCCCTTGTACTGGAAAGTAATGGTGCAGGAGCCCTTGCCGTCAATGGTGACGGGGCCTTCCGCGCAGGCTACCTGTTCCCCGTACTGCTTTTTCAGCTCCTGCGGAATGTTGAAATTGCCCGTCCATGAAGCCGTGGACCATTTGTCCGCGTTCCAGGCTGTGGACTCCCCGCCTGCCGCGTTTCCGGAGCCTCCCACGGTGTTGATGCCCATGGGCGTTTCCAGGGCGGTGAACGCCAGGTCGTTCACGATGAGCGCGCCCCTGGCGTTGCCGGAAACGGAGGGGGAACCCGCCTTCCCTTCCACCAGGTCATACTGCATGGCCACGATGCTCTTCATCTGGATGGGCTTTGTGCTCACCAGGCGGAGTTCCTGCCGCAGGTAATGGGAATTGTCCCTGAGTACGGCGCGCCAGGAAATGTGCAGGGAGCCGTTCAGCGCCTGGAAGGAGGCCGTGACGGCTTTTCCAGGGAAGCGGTCCGCCAGTTTGAACGCCTTGGGGTTGGGCTGGAGGGTGACGAGTTTGACGTCCCCCGCCTTCAGGCCGGAGGACTTGATGCTCTGGCCGTCCTGAAGGTTGATGATGAACAATTCGTCCCCGGCCTTGGCTACAGGGCCCAGTTTGGACGTCATTCCTCCGAAGGAAAGCTTCCCGCCCCGGTTGATGAATTTGGCCGTCAGGATGTTGTTGGAAAGGGTATAGCCGGAGGGCGCCTGCTCCGCATTGGCCGCGCCGGGGGTGGGGCCCGGGAAGACGACTGCTGCGGGAACGGTGGCAACGCTTCCCAGAACGGCGGCCATCAGGAGAGCTTTAGTGAGGAATTTCATGGTTTGGTATCAAGGAAAATGGAACTACCTTGCCAAGATAGACCCCAACGCGGTTTCTTCAAGGAAAAAGCCTCCCGGCAGGAGAGGCGGCTGTTTGAAAATCTGTCATGGTTTTCCGCGCGGAAGGAACTTCCGGTATCTATGACACACAAGCATTGATTTTTTTCAACCGATCTTGGTCTAATCTGCATGTATACGGTAGCTGATCAGCTTGTTGAAATCTTGGAAAAAGCGGGAGTAAAGCGCATTTACGGCATTGTGGGAGACAGTTTGAACCCCATTACGGACGCTCTCCGCAGAAAAAAAACCATCGAATGGATCCACATGAGGCATGAGGAGGTGGGCGCCTTTGCCGCCAGTGCGGAAGCCCAGCTGACCGGTAACCTGGCCGTGTGCTGCGGCAGCAGCGGCCCCGGCAATCTTCACTTGATCAATGGCCTTTATGATGCCCACCGGAGCAGGGCCCGCGTGCTGGCGATCGCCTCCCACATCCCCCAGAGCCAGGTGGGGGTGGACTATTTCCAGGTGACCCATCCGGAACAACTGTTCAAGGAATGCAGCTCTTATGCGGAACTGGCTTCCACGGCGGAGCAGGCTCCCCGCGTGCTGATGTCCGCCATCCAGCATGCCTATTCCCTGCATGACGTGGGCGTCATCGTGCTGCCGGGCGACGTGGCGGACGCGCCGGCGGAGGCCAAAGACCTGGTGCATCCACCCGCCTTTGCCCGGGAAACAGTGGTTCCGGACCATGAATCCGTGGCACGCCTGGCCCAGATGCTCGCTTCACACGACCGCATTACTTTCTTCTGCGGGGGCGGCTGCGCCGGAGCGGAACGCAAGGTGGTGCAGCTCGCCGCCCGCGTGAAGGCCCCGATTGCCTATACCTGGCGCGGCAAGGACTATTTTGAGCATGACAACCCCGTGGGCGTAGGCATGACCGGACTGCTGGGCTGGGGTGACGCGTACAAGGCCATGCATGAGAGCGACCTGATCGTGATGTGGGGGACGGATTTCCCCTATTTCAACTTCCTTCCCACCAAGCCCGCCATCGTCCAGATCGACCGTCGCGGGGAAGTGCTGGGCCGCCGCTGCCGCCTGGACCTGGGAATCTGCGGGGACGTGGGCGCCACGGTGGACGCCCTGCTGGGAATGGTGGAGGAGAAAAAGGATTCCGACCACCTGGACGCCTCCCTGAAGCGTCACGCCAAGGATGTGAAGGACATGAATGCCTACATGGACGGGAACGACAAGGAATCGCCCATCCGCCCCGAACAGGTGACCACCGCCGTGAACAAGTACGCGGCTCCGGACGCCGTGTTTACCGTGGACACGGGCACCCCCTGCATCTGGAGCGCGCGTTTCCTGTGCTCCACGCTGGGCAGAAAAACGCTGGCTTCCTTCAATCACGGCTCCATGGCGAATGCCATGCCGATGGCGATCGGGGCCCAGAAGGCGTACCCGAACCGCCAGGTAGTCGCCCTGTGCGGAGACGGCGGCCTGTCCATGCTGCTGGGGGACCTCATTACCATAGCGCAGTACAAGCTGCCGGTGAAGCTGGTGGTGTACAATAACGACTGCCTGGACTTCATCCAGTTGGAAATGCAGGCCGCGGGCCTGATTCCGTGGGGCATCAACCTGGACAACCCCTCCTTTGCCGCCGTGGCGGACGCCGTGGGCATCAAGGGCTTTGTGCTGGACAAGTCAAGCCAGGTGGACCAGATGGTGAAAACGTTCCTGGACTACCCGGGCGCGGCCCTGCTGGATGCCCGTGTGGACCGGGATGCCATCGCGCTGCCCCCCTACATCAGCCTGGGACAGGCCGCGGACTTTTCCCTGGCCATGGTCAAGCAGACGCTGACCGGGGAAGTGAAGCAGGTGTGGAACACGCTGGCCGGGAACCGGAAGCTGTTCAAGCCCTGAGGGCTTGAACAAAAATACTAAATAGGAAAGACCAAATACTAAAGCTCGTGCCGGAAAATATTTGGTCTTTCATCTTTAGTTTTTGGTCACTGTTCTGAAAGAGCCTTTTTCAGCGCTTCCGTCACGATCTTCGGGTTGGCTTTGCCTTTGGCGGCTTTCATCACCTGGCCGGTGAGCCAGTTCAGGAGCTTGTCGTTGCCGCCCCGGATTTCCGCCACCTTGTCCGGATTGGCGGAAATGACCTCCTGCACGATGCCGTCCAGGAAGGAGGAATCCGCCTTTTCAAAGCCGAGCAGCTTGGCTGCCTGCGCGGCGTTGAGGGACGGGTCTTCCCACATTTTGGTGAATACGTCCTTGGCCTGGTTGTTGGAAACGGTGCCGTCGTCAATAATGGCGATCAGGTCCCGGATGGCGCCGGGCTTCACCGGGCATTCGGACGGGCGCATGCCTTTTTCATTCAGCACGGCGGAAATGTTGTTGATGACCCAGTTGGCGATCTTCTTGCCGCTGGCGGTTCCCTGCGCCGCCTCTTCAAAGAAGCGGGCCAGTTCCAGGTCTCCCACCAGCACGTTGGCGTCATATTCGCTCAGGCCGTATTCCTCCATGAACCTTTTCTGGCGTTCCTGGGGCAGTTCCGGAATCTGGCTGCGCACCCTCTCCACCAGCGGGGCGGTGTGTATGGGCACCAGGTCCGGGCAGGGGAAATAGCGGTAATCGTGCGCGTCTTCCTTGGTGCGCATGATGGAGCTTTCCCCGCGTTCGTCGTCCCAGCGGCGGGTGGACTGGATCTGTGCGATGCCCATGTCCAGTTCTTCCGCCTGTCGCTGGATTTCATAATGAAGGGCGCGGCGCACGGCGGACATGGAATTGAGATTCTTCATCTCCACCTTTGCCCCCAGTTCCTTCTGGCCGTGGGGACGCAGGGAAATGTTCACGTCGCAGCGCATCTGGCCCTTCTCCATGTCCGCGTCGGAAATGTCCCCGTAATTCAGAATCTGCTGGAGGGACTTGAGGTAGGCGTAGGCTTCCTCCGGGGTATCGATGTCCGGGTCGGAGACGATCTCCATCAGGGCGGACCCCGCGCGGTTGTAGTCAATCAGGGAATAATTGGCGTGGTGGGTGATCTTCGCCGCGTCTTCCTCCAAATGGATGCGGGTCAGCTTCACGGTGCGGAAGGGGGGCACGCCGGCCTTGATCACGTCGTTCGGGTAGGACCAGGGATACAGGGGAACCTCCCCGCCCAGGCACAGCGGCAGATCCAGCTGGGAGGTCTGGTAATTCTTCGCCATGTCCGGGTAGAAGTAATTTTTGCGGTCCCACTGGGAAACCTCCGGGCTGGAGCATCCCAGCATCAGCCCGGTCAACAGGGTGCGTTCAATGGCGAACTCATTCAGCACGGGCAGGGCGCCCGGCAGCCCCAGGCAGGTGGGGCACACGCGCGTATTGGGTTCAAAGCCAAAGCCGGTCTCGCAGGAGCAGAACATTTTGCTCTTCGTCTTGATCTGGCAGTGGACTTCCAGGCCAATGGTCACGATGTAATCTGAAATTGCCATAAATTCGGAACGCTTGAATATCGCGGAAACTGTACGGAACCCTCTTCTTCCTGTCCAGTAAAAAGGCCTGAGGCGGGAGAGTGGAGAGTGGAGAGTGGAGAGTGGAGAGTGGAGAGTGGAGAGTGGAGAGTGGAGAGTGGAGAGTGGAGAG
>OGYM01000666.1_pt1 | contig 26094 bp, 17 predicted proteins | sample 1576491 | NCBI WGS metagenome assembly OGYM01 (sample SAMEA3541515, study PRJEB24748) | human gut metagenome | biome: human gut; feature: human-associated habitat; material: faeces | place: China | collected 2012 | reverse complement strand
CGGCAACTTCTTTGTAAAATCAAAAGCAAACCTATAAAACATTTTCTCTTCTATCTGATAATTCCATGAAACAAGCTTTCCTGCATTCAAAGCCAAAGCCAACTCCCTTTGTATTGATCTGATTTTCCTCTCTTGTTCTTTCTTTTCAGTGACATCCTCACAAGTCAATAAATATCCTTGTAAATCCCCATCGATGCCACGCATTACGGTCACTTTAGTTACAAAATATTTTCGGGCACCTTTTATCCCTGTATTAAAAAATCGTTCACCACAAAGATCGAAATCATAATCGGTCTCAAAAGACACATTCAATCCTCTTTTAAGTTCAGATTTGTCCTCAGCTGTAATGTTTGGATCATCGAAGATGTTGATATCAAGTACCTCCTCCATTGTTGTTCCAAACATGGCAAACGCTATATTATTAGCATATTTCAGATATCCATCTTTATCATAGATGACAAGTCCTAACGGCAAATACTCAGGGATGAGTGAAAGTAATTTGTTCTGCATATTCATGTTTTTTCAAAGAAAACAGGGAATGAAATACACATCTGTATTATTACATTCCCTGTTTTATTATTTCATTTTCAATAAAAGGATATTATTTATTTCTTAGCTCCTTTATCTTTCAGGTACCAGTCTGTGGCCAATGTACCTTTGGAATCAACCCAGTTTTTAAATGAAGGATACTGCCCGGTTAAATCAATTCTTTGCTTTTCATCAGCCGGTATAAACCCGGTTGCCGGAATATCTATAGCAAATGGATATTTACCATCTTTATCAACAAAATATGCATCATTTTCTGTATACAATTTACTTCTATCAATCAAATCAGTCGGTAAATGTTTTGGCAAATGTACTTCCGCACGTCCTCTATCACGAATTCCTTTCACAATAACATAAGGATTAAAATCGGCTTTCAACTCATCTTTATTTATCGATGTTCCAAAAGTTCTGACAATAGTAAATGTCTGATTCCGTATATCTTTCACCTTTTTAGTTATTACTATAGAACGTGAATCATTCTCAATCTCACACCCATCCATAGAAACGATACTTCCCATATTATTAATCTGATATGCAAACATATTATCAAATACTGCGGCATCTTCTTTTTCTTCCATGTTCTTGGCTGCTTCCACCTCGGCTGCCTTTACAACCTTCAGAGGAATCTCTGCAATGAACGTCGAACCGATGCCTTCCTTACTCTGCACACTGATGTTACCACCCATCAGCTCTGCAATCTGCTTGGAGATAACCAGACCAAGTCCGGAACCGCCATACTTTCTTGTATCGGAACCATCGACCTGTGAGAACCGGATAAACAGCTTATCCATGTTCTTCTCCGAGATACCGATACCAGTATCAGCAACCGCGATACGCAGGTTGATATTCTCTTTTTCTGCATCAATTGCGGCAATCTTTACTCTTACACTTCCCTCAGATGTGAATTTTAATGCATTGGAAAGCAAACAATTCAAAATCTGCTGGATTCTCTGTCCATCACCCTTTACAAGCTTTGGAATATTGTTACCAAATGTGCAGTCAAGGGCAAGTCCCTTGTTTGTCGCTGTCGGTACCTGTGCAGCTACCGTCTCCTCAATGGCTGCACGCACATCGAAGATTTCTTCCTTCAGATTATATTTACCAGCTTCCAGCTTACTGATATCAAGAATATCGTTGATCAGGCGAAGCAGGTTATCTGCACAGCCCTTTGCAGTGAGCAGGTTATCGCGGTAATCTGCCTGCAGATCATCTGCCATCAGCGTAAGCTGCAGCATACCAAGGATTCCGTTGATCGGAGTACGAATCTCGTGGCTCATGTTCGCGAGGAACTCTGCCTGTGTCTTATATGCTGCATTCGCATCTTCGATTGCTGCAGACAGCTTGTTCTCCGTCTCCTTCTGGTCTGTAATATCAATAACAACCATGTTGATATAGTCAGCCTCAGACTTGTACATAACTGTGTTAAATACCTTGCCAAGCTTCTCCATCGTGATCTCCACGTCCATGAAGTCGCCCTCTTTGGTTCCAGAGGTATTATACGCAGTAAACCATGCGTTAATATCCTGTAACACTTCGATCTTACTCTCACCAAGAATCTTGTCCTGATAATCAGATGCATCCAGATTGAAGTAACTTCCGAACCGCTCATTTGCTTCCTGAATGCAGTACCCAATGCTGTTCCCAAGTGAATCTGTGATGATCTTTGCCTGTGCAAATCCGATCGGAAGATTCATGAACAGCTTCTTGTATTTGTCACCCTTTGTGTGGCCTGCCACAACGCCGCCACCAAGCGCAAATACAATCACTCCCGTGACAGCCGCAGCCAGCACGCCAACGATGATTCCCGCCGGAACCGCCTTAAAGATCGCACCAAATATAATTCCGAGCACGATATCCAGCGCCGCTGCAATGATGATTAGTTTCTGCCACCCTAATTTTGCTAGTTTTTCCATGTGCATAACACCCCCTATTTATCAACATTTTACTATACATTTTCGAGATTTTCAATATCTGTCTCGACCTCTTCTGCAAGTTTTTCGCCTGGTTTTTCATTCTCTTCGCGTGCGTTCGCCTTCTCGATTCTCCGCACCTCCAATTTCTTCTCCACCTGCAGGGAAACCAACAGTAACACCATGCAGATCACGGAAATCGCAATGCCCAAAAGCATCCCCTGCGGCATATAGGAAAATTCAACCGTATGCGAACCGGCACCGATATCCACACCGATAAATGCGCCTGCCACCTTATAGTAATCCACCTTTTTTCCGTCGACCTTTACCGTCCAGCCTTCATCATAAGGAATGCTTGTGAACAGTGTCTTATCCTCCGGCATCTCGATCGTGCCATAGACATAGCCATCCTTTACCGTTTCAACCTCCAGCATATGGTTCGTCAATTCCCGATATACATTTTCAAATACATCCTGATGGAAGGTTGCCACATAAAATGGTGCCACTTCGGAGCCACTGACATTGCTGTATTCGTATTCAATGGAAATGTAATCGCCCGCTTCCAGCTGTCCCAGATGGAAAATCTGGATCTGATAACGGTCATAAGCGATTTCCTGTCCGTTCTTATAAAACCGGATCTTCGTCACATAATTACCACGGCAGTTCACGTAATAATCGCCTGCATGATCCGCAGTAAAGCTCAACATAAAACACATCGGTCCAGATGCATTTGCTGTGAAGCTGACCTGATTATTCTCATAGCTGACTTTCGCCGTATCACTCGTCACACTGATCGCCGGATACTCGTCCTGGAAGAATCCGCCATAGCCAGTCATGTCATATGCCAGTGTATTCTGCGCGATCATTGCAGAGTAACGGCTCTGATCCCAGTCCTTGACATTGTTGCTCACCGCAAATCCAATAGAGGTCGGGTATGGATTCTCATAGATGGATACATTATCCACCGTTTCTTTATAATTATAATCAAAATTATTCAGATCTCCCGGTCGTTCCAGCAGATACCGGATATTAAAGATTGCATTTGTAAATGGCGTATAGCCACGATACAAAAATTCATTTGCGCCTGTATAAAATCCAAGCTTGCCCATCGTGGTGACAACCGGTCCCATAACCGTTGAATTGAATGTGCTGACGCTCGGCATGTTATGCCAGCTTGCCTCATCCAGTACCGTGTAATTCATCAGTTCCGAACGATAAAAGCCTGCCTGTTCTTCCTCTGCCATCTCCCGCACGCGCACATTCGCTTCTGTCACTGCCGGACTCGTCTTGTAATATTTCTTGTAATGACAATACCCATTTTCCGAAAATCCATATGCTGCATTTGCCACAAGCTCGACCAGACAGACACTTCCAATCACCGAAATGTAAGTCGCATGCGTGATCTTCTTCGACGTCCGCAGACAACAGGTCACGCCGTAGATCACCAGCAGCACAAGACTCGCCGGCAATGTATATTTGCCAATTGTCGCGCCTGCCTGCTGTTTACAGGCAAATGCAAACGCACCTGCCAGTAAAATTGACGAAATCACAAAATAAATATCGATTTCTGTAATCGACTGCACTGCATCATATGCCATAACGAGCAACACAAAAATAAACACAAATGAAAACCGATTCGGGATTCCATACTGGTCATGCATGCCATGCCAGATATAGTTTAACGTCCCATGATTGAAGCTGATCACAAGCAGCACCAACAGCACATATTTGCGGAACTTCTTCCACGGATGTTCCTTCACAAACAGATACAGGAACATCGTCAGAACCGCCAGCATGCCACAGTACAGATTCACACCGCCATCAAAGATCTGATTCGTAATCGGCTTTGTAAATACAAGCAGCTGCCGCAGCATCACAAAGATATTCCCATACCATGTTCCTTTTGGGATTGCCATATCTCCCGCTGCCGTCGCCATGATTCCATGATATGCAGGAAGCAGGATAAATGCTGCCATACCACCGGATAACAGGGAATACACTGCAAACCGGAATCCATTTATGAAGAATCGCTTCACTGTCTTATGCTCATAGACAAAGAACCACAGCACAAGAAACAGGCAAATGATATATCCAATATAATAATTACAATAGAGCGCATAGAACAGGGACAGCACATACAGCTTTGGATCTCTCTCCTCAAGCATCCGCTGGAAGCCCAGCATGATAAGCGGGAAGATCATAATACAATCCAGCCACATCGTGTTCCAGTTGTAACCGATCACATAATTACTGAACGCATAGGCAACCGAGATCGCCACGATCAGGAAATTGCGTTTCTTCTCGCCATCCTTGTAGCTTAGGAAATGTACCATTGCAACGGCTGTGAGTGCAATCTTTAAGCACATCAGGAAGCAGGTAACCGCCGCAATCTGTTCCTTGCCAAATAGTAACAACAGCAGATTAAACGGGCTCATCAGATAATACGCCGCAAGCGATACGAAATTCGAGCCAAGTGCTACATTCCATGTATAAAGAAGACTTCTCTCATGCAGAAGCTTGTCTCTGAGTTCTGAGAAAAACGGCAGATACTGATGCACACTGTCTACCAGCGTCAGGGAATTCTCTCCAAACGGTGCAATCTTTTCTGCGATACAGACAACCAGCATGACGACTGCAACGATTGCAAACGACAGATAATAGCACCAGTTATCCTGCATATTCTCGTGAAATGGTTTCTTTTCCTTGAACACAATCAGCTTGCTGAACACATAGTTCAATACCAGTACAATGACCTGTACAAGCAGCTTGGATGCCAGTTCATGGATTCGAAATGTATCACACAGAATCGCCAGTCCAAGAATTTCCACAACCATGGACACCAGACGGGCGCCTACAAACTGCACCGACTCTACCAGAGTTGCATAAAATCCCTTCTTCTTACTCTGAAATACAAAAAATTTATTTGCAAAGTATGCAAAAGCAATAGCCATAGCGATCGCTATGGCATTGCATGTATTTCTTGAAATTGGTGTAATAACGCGCAGCAGGAAGAATGTTACCAGGTTGACAGCTGTCGTACAGCCTCCCGCAATCAGATATCGCATTTTCTCATTGGCAAGAATCTTCTTTATAAAACGAATCAATGTACTACCCTAATCCTTTTCTTTTAATTTAAACCTGTAAGCAGATAGATCAGTGGAGAATTCCAGTAAATCGTTACCTCATTACATGAATAGCACTGCTCATTATCTACATATGCACGTCCCGGTGCGATGCCATATAATACTGCATTTGCATATGGATCGTCCAAGTTATTATTCGCACCACCCACCAGCATTCCAGGCATAGTCTCCTTTAATACCTGTGAAGGTCTGTGGTGTGTTGCATTCGGGGTGAGGGATCCATAGCCGGTCACATAGCAGTATCCGGTTGGGTTCACACCGAAGATATAATCACGCATCTTCTGCGCATATTCTGTATACTTGGCATCCCCTGTCAGGTTTGCAGCAGCCAGAAGCTCCATACCCTTGTTGGTGATCGTCATATTACTTCCCCAAGGATATGTCACACCCATACCTGTAAAGAAGCCCTCTGACTCTGCTTTCGAAAGTGTCTCATCCGCATCTGCAAGCAGCTTTTCCTTCGCTGTCTTTGCCACATCTGCATCCACGCCCTCGGTCTTTGCAAGATCATACAGCGCATAGCTTCCGATATCTGCCCAGCCAAAACCTGTCAGATAGTTGCTGTCAAGTGCTGTCTTTGTCGCAGTTAAATATTTTGCATCCTTTGTTGCAATATACATCTCTGCAGAAGCCCAAAGTGTCTCGTCTGCAAGATGTGTATCATCGTATGCACCTGTTACAAGGTCTTCCGGATTCTCATATCCCTTCATATCCGGATTTGCCTCCAAAAATGCATACGCGTTCGTTGCTGCATCCAGACAGCTCTTTGCAAAATCTGCATCGTATTCTGCATAGAGTACAGATGCCTTTGCCATAACAGCCGCGAAATCAGCCGTTGCTGCATAGGAAATCGGCGCAAGCACCATATCATCCGTCTCATCAACCGCAAGTACCGTCTCCGGGAATACAAGTGCGGTTACTTTATGGTAGACGCCACCGCTTGCTGCATCCTGCATCTTGAGCATCCAGTCAAGCTCATACTTTGCTTCATCGAGAAGATCCGGTGTCTTGTTTCCGCTCTCTGGAATTCCAAGATCATCGGCAGTCTGACCATAATCCTCGTAAGCAAGGAAGAGATCCTGTACCGTCTTAGCACCAGACACAACATATCGTCCGTAATCACCGGCATCATGCCATCCACCAGATACATCAATCTTTGTTCCAGATGTATCTCCGTAAACAGTCGCTTCCTGCATATGACATGCCTCATGTGCGAAATCTCCAGCGATGTCCTTTGTCACCTCTGTTCCGCAGCGCTGCTTGTATAACATCAGTACAACATCCTTATACACATCATCATACAGATCATCCCCGATGGAGAACTCATATGACGCGCCAGATGGACTGGAAATAATCTTGTATGTACCAGGTGTCTTAAACTCCGTGAAATCACCATGTCTTACGTTTGATTCCGCAGACTTGTCATACGAAAGCTCTCCGTATGCACCAACAAACATTGTCTCATCTGTCTTCGCATCTACGATCTTGAATTTCTCATCGTCCTTGGATGTCACAATCACCGTCTTTGTATCATCCGGCTTGTAACCAATCTGATTTACCTTTACCTGAATCGGCTGTGGTGCACCGACAATCTTCTCCGCATTGGAACCGTCTGTTACAAACAGGGAAATATTATCGAAGTAAATCTTGTGTGCCTCTGTAACCTCAGTCTGTCCTTCCTGAGTTCCCATATTGACAACAAATCTTGGAGCCGGATCGGAATTTTCTTCCATCGTAAACTCCTTTGTAATCGTCTGTGTCTCTGGTCCAACTGTGATGAAATCACTCGCATAGGCATGGTAGTCTCCACCATTGATCTGTACACGCCACTGGATCACACGTTCAATATCACTTCTGACATCAAAACTCATCGTATAGACACAGCCCTTTGCCATCGTAAATCCATCGTAATAAATCTGGCAGCTATGCTCAAGCGGTCCACTCTTTGTAATGTCACAAACGAGTTCGCCATTTTCTGCGGACATTGTAAAGTTACCATTATTTATGTAACTCGTAAAACCATCTGTACCATCATCAAATGTCACGCCGATCGCATCTGCGCCTTCCACCGTCGTGAAACGGTCATCCTCCACAACTTCCTGTTCCGTCGTTGTCCAGTCGCCATCATCCTCGATGGTTGACGCTGTTGCATCTGTTACGGTTGCACCGCCACCAGATATCTGTTCTGTCGTCGCCTTGTCTGTCTTTCCGCCACATGCACATAACGAAAGTGCAAGTGCTGCCGCCGCAACAACTGCGGCTGTCTTCCTGAATTTTCTCATAAACCCTCCTATCGTTTTTGTCCCTCTTTTTATCGTTTTATTGTAGTCCCACATGGGTACTACGAACAAAATTTCACAACCTCATCGTATGGTAATGCACCGCCAAATATATCCAGTGCACTTCCCACCGTCACATCAATGCGATCCTGTCCACATTGCTTCAAGCTCTCTAAATCATCAAAGCTTCCAACTCCGCCTGCATAAGTCATCGGCTGTTTGCCCCATGTGCCAAGCATGGTTGCAAGCTCCGTCTCAATGCCTGCCGCTTTACCCTCGACATCCACTGCATGAATCAGATATTCGCTACAATATTCTGCCAGCTTGTCCAGCGTCTCTGGTGTAACAACTTCCTCTGTAAATTTCTGCCAGCGGTCGGTCACGATATAATACCTGCCATCCTTTTTCCGACAGGACAAATCGAGCACCAGATGCTCTGCACCGATCAGACTCGACAGCCGTTTCAGATTCTCGTAATTGATTCTTCCATCCTTAAATACATAGGATGTCACGATTACCTGCCGCGCGCCCATATCCAGAAACTGCTCTGCATTGTCTGCGTTGATGCCGCCACCAATCTGCAGGCCCTGTGGATATGCAGCAAGTGCAAGCTTCGCCTGTTCCAGATCTGCCTCATAGTATGTACTGCCAGCCGGATTCAGCAGGATAATATGTCCGCCGACCAGACCGCTTCGGCGATACAGATCAGCATAGAAATCTGCCTTCAGCTCCGAAACGAAGTTATCCTTGGCAAAATCAGCCTCATCCTTCAGGCTGCCGCCGACAATCTGCTTGACTGCGCCATTATGTATGTCAATGCATGGTCGAAACCGCATAATACGCTCCTTTTACATCGGCAAATTTGAAGCGGAGAAACATCTCCTCCGCAGTCATACATGGAACAATCATGAATACCCATAGAATGTATTGCAACCAGAAAGTACTAAGTGTTCTAATATACTCTTTTTCTAACGTACGGGATCGTCGCCGATTCGCCGTCCATGGCTCAACGGCGACTTGTTTGAACATCGTGTTCAAACATCCCTGATGACTTAATAGAACACTAAGTTCTTTCAAGGTTGCAAACATATCCTATGTTGTATTCATGATTGCTCCATGATAATTTGCGGATATACGCTACCCGACCACTTCAAATTGCCGATTGTCTTCCTTTTCCTTAATATTTCTTCAGACTACACTTGGTTCTTATCGTACCATATTTCCCTACCTTGTTCAATATATTTCGCTTTACGTGAAAGTGTTTTTGCGGTATCATTTACCCAAGGTAAATTGAACGAACACCTGTAAAACTTTTATGGATGTAGATGGAATTACGCATAATCACAAATTCATAAGCAGACCGTTGAAACACGTCAGCACTTAACGAACAGTGCCATAAAATGGTGCTGTGAGTTTAGTGTCTGCTACGTGTTGAACCGAGCGGGAGCGCGTCTGCGATGAATTGTGTATTATGTGTAATTCCAAAGCCAATACCTAAATCTTTACAGGGGCAAGGAGAAAATATGTTAAACGATTTGAAGAAAGAAATCACGGATTGCTACATGTACGGTGAGATCATCTGCCAACAGGGTTTTGGTCCAAAAACCGATATCTCCATGCATGACATGATCCGTTTTGATCTGCTGCAGTTTCTGGTGTATCTGACAGACAGCTCCGACGGCAGCCTGTACCCGGAGACACGCTTTTTACACGAATATCTCGGACAATATTTCACATTGGAATCTCTGATGCGCTTCAAGCAGGATCGCACGGCAACCCCCGAATTTGCCACAACGATTCCACGTTCCCTGACTTATTTTGTGGAAGCTGACCAGTCTGGGCTTTCTGCCTGCACGACGAAAGGTTTTTCAAAGTCAAGAAATCTGTACAACCTGTATGTTGCACTCGGTCAGGCATACATTTCCTGCAACAACCGGACAACCGACGCAGAAGTCTCCACGCTGACGGCCTATACCGGCATGATCGAGGAATATCTGCGCAAACTGAAACTGTTTGAGCCAGGCGAGAATCCGGCACTGAAGAATCCCCCGAAACCTTCCACCCCGAACAAGGCAGCCTCCGCTGCCAACACCCCTGTCAAAAATGCATCGACCTCGCAGGAGGCTATGGCTGCTATGAAAGGCACTGTCAACAAGCAGGAAGTTCCAGAGGAAGATATCAAATTAGATGATCTGCTAAATGAATTAAACGAACTGACCGGACTTTCTGAAGTAAAGAAAGATATTAAATCACTGATCAACCTGTTGAAGGTGAAGAAGCTGCGGGAAGAGCGCGGCATGAAGCAGCCGGAAATGTCATTGCACATGGTATTTTCCGGGAATCCGGGAACTGGTAAAACAACCGTTGCCCGTCTGCTCGCCAAAATCTACAAATGTCTCGGTATCCTGCCGGGTGGTCAGTTGGTCGAGGTTGACCGTTCCAACTTAGTCGAAGGCTATGTCGGACAGACTGCCATCAAGACAAAGGAAGTTGTGGAAAGTGCCTTAGGCGGCGTACTCTTCATCGATGAAGCTTACACACTTACCGCAGGCAAAGACGGAAAAGACTTCGGGCAGGAAGCGGTAGATACCCTGCTTAAAATGATGGAGGATAACCGCGATAATCTGATCGTGATTGTTGCCGGTTATACGGAACTGATGCAGGAGTTTGTAGACTCCAATCCGGGACTCCGTTCGAGATTTAACAAATACATCAATTTCGAGGACTATAGCGGCGACGAGCTTTATGATATCTTCTTATCCATGTGCAAAAAACAGGAATACGAACCAAACGCACAGGGAAAAGCATATGTCAAAGAGTTACTGAATATCTGGGCAAAATCCCACGATGAAAACTTTGCAAATGCAAGAGAAGTACGAAACTATCTGGAGCGTTCCATCGCCAGACAGGCAAGCCGTATCGTCGAGCTTGACTCTGTCAGCGACAAACAATTAAAGACATTAACCAAAGGGGATTTAACGGAGGGATAATACCTGTGACCACAGGATTTCAAACAAATCCCGCTCTGTACGTTCCATCTGCGCATCTACGATGGCAGCCTCGCGCACCTGTCTGACAGAATCAGGCAGATCGTGAAGCTGCCATTTTGCATGAGCAGCATTTACAATCCGAGATCCATGCTCGCGTACACGCAGACAGAAGTCAAGTGCGGAAAGCTCTGTCCGGAATTTATCCGAGAATCCACCCAACTGTACAAACACTGATCTTTTCACAAGCATACAATGTGCCGGCACAATCACATATTCGCGGTTCATTCCATAGTACCGCATCGCACCGGTCTCATCCTGCCGGATCTTCCGCCATTCTTTCCATGCATCAAATTGTGGTAATCCGCGATACGGATAGCGGTATAAATTTTTTATTTCCTTCAGATCAATCGCACGTTCTGTTTCCGCCTGCCATTTCTGAACCGGAGACTCATATGCCCCTGCGAATTCCAAGCCCGCGCAATACAGCCGATCCCGGTCATCATAGACCGTCCCGGCTACAATTCCGACGTCTTCACGCATAGCGATACCTAGCATTTCACCGAGTGCTATCGTATCGCCAATCTCCATATTCGCATCCAAAAATAAAAGGAAACTGCCATTCGCATACAAGGTTCCAAGATTTCGGCATTCCGTGCTGCTTTTCCCAGGCTCTGCCTCCACCACAGCAATATTTCGTCTGCGGCTCTGCATCTGCTGGTAATATTTCTGCAATTCCTCATCTGTTCGGTCTTCATCTACAATGATAATCTCAAAATTACTGTACCGTGTTTTCTCGTAAAATGGCTCCAGCATCTGTTCCATCAACGAACGATTCGTATGCCCGGTTATGATCATCGACACGAGTGGATTGCCCGGTGTATCATATTTTACCGTATATACGCTTCGCTGATCAGTCATCATGACACGCGCCAGCAAATGTTCCCGCGACACATGTGCCTCCAATGCCTCTTTGCCCGCCAGATTCTCCTGTGCATGCTTTGCCTCCCGCTCCGAAGAAGTTCCATCATGAATCCGTTTGTGATACAACACGCGCGGAATATGACAGATCTCCCGGTTGCCTTCACAGCAACGCAGGATCATATCGTAGCCCTGCGCACCATCATACTGACTATGAAAGCCTCCGTCCGCCAGCATAAGCTCTCTCCGTGCCACAAACAAATGGGAAATATAATTATATGCACGCAGCAGGTCGATATCGAATTCCGGTTTGAATCGCGGTTCCAGATAATGACTTCCATTTTCTGCCATCCGGTCTTCATCGGAATAAACCACATCATAGCGTTCTCTCTGCAAAGCATCCACCACCCAGTACAGGGCATCCTCCGTCAGGACATCGTCATGATCCAGCAATGCAACATACGCTCCTTTTGCCGCCTGCAATGCCCGGTTACTGTTCCCGGAAATTCCAAGATTTTCTTCCATTTTTATGTACTGGATTCGCGGTTCATTCTCCATATATTGCCAGATAATGCGCTCCGTCTCCAAACTATACACCTTCTCCAGCACCGACAATTCGCCATCCTCTGATACGCGCGCATCAAGAACCGGCGGTTCTCCCTTCGCCTGACTGCCATCGACCAGACACAGTTCCCAGTTCCCATAGGTCTGATGCAGCACCGATTCCAGCATTGCACGTAAAGAAAGCTCCGGTGTCATATACACCGGAACTACAATACTGATACAAGGGCAGTATGAAAACACTCGCTCCCGCTGTGTTGCAAGTGCTTCCTCATCTGCCTCTATATTTTCTTTAAAAAAACGATCATACGCCAGATCCAGCCCCGTCACCATCGAACGTGCCTTGGAAAGCGCCTCCGGGATTGCAGTCGAACGAATATGCTCGAAGCCTTTTTTAATTGTATCCGCATTCAAGTCTGAAAGTCGAAACTTCATCGCTACTGCCTCCCCTTTTTCTTATTTCCGCACAGAGAAATCAAACGCATCTAACGCCAGATTCATGTTGTAGTACGGATCTCCGGTTGCCAGAATATCCACCCATCTTGACTGAAACAACTGCATCTCGCTGTGGAATCGCTTCTGTTTTTTCACAGTATCTTCTTTACCTCTGGATTTTGATTCATAATGATACAGCTTTGCCTGTGGAACATACACAACCAATTTGCCAAGCTTTCTTACTTTCAAACAAAAATCCACATCATTAAAAGCCACCTGAAATTCTGGATCCAGTCCTCCAACCGCATCGAAGGTCTCTCTGGAAATCATCAGACAGGCTGCTGTAACCGCACTATAATCACACGCAACAGAAGTCCGAAGCTGATAGATGCCCGCCTGCTCATCCATTGCAGAAAATGCATGTCCGGCAATTCCGCCAATCCCAACAATTACGCCTGCATGTTGAATCGTGCCATCCTCAAAATACAACCGTGCACCAACAATTCCTACATCTTTGCGTTGACAATATCCAAGCATCTGAGTAATAAAATCCGGTGAAATCAGTTCAGTATCATTGTTTAACAACAAAATATACTTACCCTTTGTATGTGCAACACCAAAATTATTGATTTTGGAATAATTAAATTCCTCCTGCCAATACAACACCTGAATATGCGGATTTTCCACAAGTGATTCATAGTATGCAAATGTCTCTTGTTGCACACTGTTATTTTCTACTATGATAATCTCATAATTCCGATAAGTCGACCGTTGTTCAATCGCATCAATACATTTTTTCAAATCATCCACATGATCCTTGTTTGGAATCACGATTGACACAAGCGGTTCTCCCTGAACCAGATAACTCACCTGATAATACCCCGGAGCTGCTCCATCTACAACCTCCGCAGCCAGCCCCTGTCGCGCCAAATGCGCTTCTATCGCTCGTTTTCCAGCCTCAAACGCATAACGTTTTGCTGCCGGATCTTCCGCTGTCGATGCCGCATGTGCCCGCCAATGATACAGAATCTTCGGAATATGACAAATGCCATCTGCCTGCTCCGTGCAACGGAATATAAAATCATAATCCTGCGCACCATCAAACGCTGGATTTAACAACCCCACCTGATCCACTAAGTTCTTCTCTGCTACAAACATATGACAAATATAATTATTACAACGTAGCAAATCAATATTAAAATCCGGTTTAAAATTCGGTGCAAAGAAATAATCTCCTGTTTCATCCACCTTATCTTCATCGGTATAAATCACCTGCACCCGCTTCGCATTTAGCGACTCAACGCAGGCATAAAGTGCATCCGGCTCAAACAAATCGTCGTGATCACCAAACACAATATAATCTCCCGTAGCAAGCGTATATGCCTGATTCGTATTTTCGGCTATTCCAAGCGTTCCATCTTGTGAAGCTATATAATGAATTCTCTGATCCTTTTGCATATATACCTGCAAAAAATCGTATAAACATTTTTCTTTTCTTCCTCCATCCGAGAAGCATAACTCCCAGTTTCCATAGGTTTGTGCCTGCACCGACTCAATTAACGCACGCAGAAAGTCACAATTGCTCTCATATAATGGCACCAAAATGCTAAACTTCGGATGATATTCAAAATGCCGTCCACATTGTTCCTGTCTTTCACTATCTGTCAGCCGATGACTATGCATCCATTTATTATAATCCACATAGTTGGAACCAAGATGCAGGTACTTTTTTAATTTTGCACATGTATTACGCCATCCGAATGTCTTTATATTGTTGATTACACGGATTGCATTTATATATATACGTCCCATATCTGATTCTCCTGCTGTTTTCTATATCATCTGTTGTCTCAGTATATCATACATACAAAAAAATCTCACGAAAATATCAAGATTTAGTTGTTATTTTCTATTATATTCGTGTATAATAGACACGTTATAAGGTTTACCATTACGAATACCATTCTTATATCAATCTTTCAGTAATTAACCATATACCTTATAACGCACGAAGAGGAACCAGCATCACCGGTTCCTCTTTTTTGTATATCCAATATCAAGGCTCTGATTCATCTTCTCCTGAATCAGCCTTTATCTTTATATTACTAGGCTCTTCTCCGTTTCCAGACAGCCGGGCAGAACAACAGCATCATCGGGAAAATCTCCAGTCTGCCTGCCAGCATATCGAACATCAGAATATATTTCGTAAAATCCGTAAAATGTCCGAAATTCGCCATCGGTCCAACCAGAGAAAGCCCCGGACCGATATTGTTAAACGTCGCTGCTACTGCCGCGAAGTTCGTGACCAGATCTTTGTTCTCAATCGACACAAGCAGTACGGATACCGCGAAAATAACCATATATGTCATAAAATAGACATTTGTCGCCCGCAGCGTCTCATGCTCGAGTGGTTTTCCCTCGATTTTGATCTTCTTCACGGAACGCGGATGCAGATAAGAAATAATTTCTTTTATAAATGACTTGCATGCAATAATAAACCGCGAGACTTTGATACCGCCGCCCGTACTTCCGGCGCAGGCACCGATAAACATCAAAAGCACAAGGATTGTCCTCGAAGTCTCCGGCCATAGATTGAAATCCGCACTTGCAAATCCCGTTGTCGTGATAATACTTGCTACCTGGAAGAACGCTTGCCGGATGCCTTCCGCCGGCGCATACAATGCAAAATGCCGCAGATTAATAAAGATAAACACTGCCGCTGCAATCACGATGATAAAATAAATCCGCACCTCTTCAAACTTCAGCGCATCCCGCAGCTTTCCTGTGAGAATCAGGAAATAAAATCCGAAATTCACACCGAACAGCAGCATGAAAATCGTAACGACCCACTGATTATACGGGCTGACACTGACGAATCCGTCATTCCAGATTGCAAAACCTCCGGTTCCGGCTGTTCCAAACGACGTTGTCAGAGCTTCAAACAGATTCATTCCTCCAAAGAGTAGAAAAATCACCTCTATCATGGTCAGGGCAAAATAAATAATATACAGATATTTGGCTGTCTGACGCACCTTCGGAACCAGCTTTCCAACCGAAGGTCCCGGGCTTTCCGCCTTCATCAGGTTCATGTGGCTGCCTCCCGCCATCGGCACGATGGCAAGCAGAAATACAAGAACGCCCATGCCTCCGATCCAATGGCTGAAGCTTCGCCAGAATAAGCTGCCCTTCGTCAGGCCTTCCACATCCGATACAACCGTCGCACCCGTTGTTGTAAATCCTGATATCATCTCAAAAAGCGCATCTGCAAAATGCGGAATATCACCATTGATCACAAACGGCAGACATCCAATCACAGACATCAGAATCCACGAAAGTGCTACCGTCACGAAACCTTCCCGCAGATAAAACCGCATGTTCTTCGGTTTCCGCAAAATAATTGCTGAACCTGCAACCGCACTGCCAAGTGCCACCCACAAAAAAGCAAAGCCGCCCTTCTCACCATAGATCGCAGACACGATCCCAGGGAGAGCCAGAAATGCTGCTTCGATTTCCATGATCCAGCCTAATATATAAATAACAACTGAGTAGTTCATAATCTGTCTCCAAAAAAATCTCCCTTACTGCCATTTCAAAATATCGCTGACATCGGTAAAGCCCGTGTGCGTTGTAACAACGACCACGTAATCTCCCTCGCAGATGACATCCTGACCACGCGGAATAATGACCTTACCATTCCGGTTCAGACAGGCAAGCAGAAGGTTATCCTTCAATTTCAACTCCATGATCGGTTTCCCGATTACCGGAGAATCCTTCTCAACCTTAAACTCCAGTGCCTCCGCCCGGTTATCAAAGATATGATACAGTGTCTCAATATTACTTCCGACCGAATTCTGCATCGCACGGATATACGCCAGAATCTTCTCTGCTGTAATATAACGTGGATATACGATACTTCCGATGTCCAGACTATCAAGCACATCACTGAATGTGCTCCGATTGATCTTCGTGATCACCTTTGTGTCAGAGCATTTTCTCGCAAATAACGTAAGCAGGATATTCTCCTCGTCAAGTCCGGTCAGCGGAACAAACGATTCCGTACTCTCGATGCCCTCCTCACGGAGCAGGTCTTCGTCCGAGCCATCGCCATGCAAGATCAGTGCCTTCGGAAGTAATACGCTCAGCTCCTCACACCGTTTCTCATCCAACTCCAGAATCTTGACCTCCACACCGGATGAAATCAGCTGTTTTCCAAGATAATACGAGGTTTTTCCTCCTCCAATGATCATGCAGTTTTTGACCTTATGTGTATCGACACCGATCTTCTTGAAGAAATCCATACTGTTTGTCGGTGTCGCAAGAAATGTCACGGCATCACCGCCACGCATGATGAAAGAACCATCCGGGATAATCAGGTTCCCATCCCGCTCGACACCACAGACAAGCATATCACAGTTTAACTCATGCATCGCCGAAATCGGCTTATCGTGCAGCAGATTTCCCTTCGGAATCTTGAACTTCACAAGCTCCGCATGTCCACGCGCAAAGGAGTTGATCTCAAGGGCCGACGGCAGACGCAGCAGACGCGCAATCTCGCGAGCAGTCTCTAGCTCCGGATTGATGATCAGCGAAAGTCCAAGCTGATTTCGAAGATACGAAAGCTCCATACTGTAATCCGGGTTCCGGACACGTGCGATGGTAGCACAGTCACCGACCTTTTTCGCGATCGTACAGCTGAGCAGATTTAACTCATCACTTTCCGTCACGGCAATCAGAACATCCGCATCCTGAATACCCGCCTCAATCTGGATGCTGTAGCTCGCACCATTTCCGGTAAAGCCCATAACATCGTAGTCTTCCGTAATCCGCTGAATCACCTCATTCTTCTGATCAATGACGGTAATATCATGGGATTCCTTGCTGAGCTTCTCCACCAGCGTACTTCCAACTTTTCCGCATCCAACGATAATAATGTTTAAACCCCGTTCTTTTTTCTGCGTTTTCTTTGAAGATCTCATATCCTTAATTCTTACACTCCCCGTATATTCGCAATTCCTTATTAACAATAAAATTGAAACTTTATTGTACCATATTCACAGTGTTACTACAAGGGAATGTCACGCGGAACCGCGTTCCAAAATCCGGTCTGGTCAACACGTCAATCTGTCCATCATGTGCATCTACGATCCATTTTGCAATGGATAATCCAAGACCTGATCCGCCCGTCTCACTGTTGCGTGCCTCATCGGAACGATAAAACCGCTCAAAGATATGCACGACCTCGGATGCCTGCATGCCGATACCTTCATCCTGCACCTGATAATAGACGCCTTGCTCTGACCGCCCGACTGTAAAATGAATCGTATCGCCCCCTTCCGAATACTTTGCCGCATTCTGTACGAAAATACGAATAGACTGTTTCAGCATGGCAACATCGCCACGCACCATACAGCCTGGGCAGGCTGAAAATTCGTACGGATGCGTCTCATCAATCATCATGGATTCCTCGTACACCTCCTGCACAAGGTCATTTAAGTCCACTTCGACCGGCTTCAATGTATTCCGCCCACTATCTCCGCGCGCTAAGAATAGAAGCTGTTCAATCAGATCCTTCATATGGTCAGATTCGTTCTTGAGCGCTTCAATCGACTCATTTAGCACTGCTTCATCTTCTTTGCCCCAGCGGTCGAGCATGTTTACATAGCCCTGAATCACGGAGATCGGCGTCCGCAGCTCATGCGATGCATCCGACACGAACCGCGCCTGCTGCAGCTTACTCTCCTGCATCCGAGCGAGCAGATTATTCAGTGCCACCTCAATGCTCTGCAAATCCTTATCCCCGGTCGATATCCGTATATCATTCGCATCAACGGAGACATTCGAGATTGCCTGTTCCAGATGCTCCAGATTTACCTCATCACTACTCATATTCGAAAGCGTCTCTGCACGCACAGCGAGATCATTCAGCGGACGCAGCTTCCGTCTGATATTCCGTATACCAAAGCACGCAGAAATGAGCATCATAAGTTCCACCGCGCCAACCACAATGAGCGGTATAGCCGCATAATCCAGAACCTCATGCACCAGAAAATTGTCCGTGTTCTTACCGACCTGTGTGGTCATCGCCCATGTGGCATATGAATCACCCGACCATGTAATATGCACCGGCTTCGCCCCGGACATCCAGTCTGCATCTGTCGTATCAAGCCGCCATACCAGCACCGCCACGAACAACATTCCGAGTATCACAATATCAAGTCCCAGCAACGCAAAAAAGCGCCGGAACCAGTATCCGACATGAATCTTCCGGGCAATAGAGGTTGTCTTCCGATTTGTCCGTTCTTCTCTCATCCAATCACTCCTATGACTCCTTGATGCAATATCCGACTCCGCGAACTGTCTGGATCAGCTTAATTCCAAAATGATCGTCAATCTTCGTCCGCAGATACCGCACATACACATCAATGATATTCGTCTCGCCGACATAATCATACCCACAGACCTCATTTAGAAGCTTCTCCCGGGTAAGTACAATATTCTTGTTCCGCATCAACGTGTGCAGCAACTCGAATTCACGGTTCGTAAGCTCCACATTTTCGCCCTGCACAGTCACCTCGTGGCGGTCTTCGTCTAAGCAGACACCCAGCACCTCCAGCTTATGTGTCGGTGCATCCTCTGTACGCGCATGCTTCTTTAGCGCGACGCGGATACGCGCCAGCAGCTCCTCGATGGCAAATGGCTTCGTGATATAATCATCCGCACCAGCGTCCAGCCCTGCTACCTTATCCATCACAGCGTCGCGTGCCGTGAGCATAATGACCGGCGTGTCCTTCTCCTGCCGGAGTCTGCGCAGCACTTCCATGCCATTTAATCCCGGCAGCATCACATCAAGTAAGATCAGGTCAAACGAACCGGAGAGGGCTTTGTCCAAGCCCTCTCTGCCGTCTGCCGCCTTCTCGACTTCATTTCCTTCATGTTTTAATTCCAGTTCGACGAAACGGGCGATGCCCGCTTCATCTTCAATGATCAAAATCCTGCTCATATCGTCTCCTACTACTGCGAAAAAACGACAAATTGTATATATTCCACGAGATAGACAGAGTACGCAATTACATGCAGACGCGCTCTCGCTCACTTCCACATGTAGCGGTACTAAACTCATTGCACCGGTAAACCGGCACAATTCGTTAAGTACCGACATGTTCCAATGGTCTGCATTAAAATTGGTACTCTGTCCATCTCTTTATATAACTACCTGTTGTCGTTTTTTCGCCACTACTTGGTTTTCCTATCTCTATGTTTCAGATTTTTATTTCTTGATGTCTTCTTTTACTCCCGCGCAGGCATCGGATGCCTTATCGCAGGCGTTGTTGATGTCCTGTACTGCTTTCGCGTCACCCTCGAAATGGTACCTGCAGTCGCAGAAGAGTCCGATGATCAAAAGTGGTACACAGATCCAGAATGCGAAGATCAAAAGCAGTATGAATATGATGATCGGCATCCGCATAAAACGCTCACCCTTACGCTCAATGATGAAGTTCTTCTCGCAGCCCTTCTTGATGATATCGCCTACCCACGCGAAGAACTCATCCATACGCTCACCGAATGTTTTCTTCTTGCAAGACTGCTCGTAGGCAGCCTGTGCCTGTGCCAGCTCGTTCGATGTCTCCTGCGGAGTCGTCGTATAAGTGCCAACCTCCGGTGCCTTGATCTTTCCAAGCTTCTCTAAATACACGATCGCATCGAGCAGATCATAATTACATGCTTCGAGTGCACTCTTGGCATCCTCATAACTGACGCCTGTTTTCTCTCTGATTTTTTCTACCTTTTCTAACTGATCCATATCTGATATCCTCCATTTTCTGTAACAGCGGTTTTGTGATTTGTTCTTTGCTGTTCTTGATTGTGTCCTTATCTTACGGCACCAAAATTAATCTATAAGGTAGGAAAGATTAAAATCAGATTAAAATTTCTATTATTTTCCATATATCTATCTGCACTTCTTCCTGTTCACATACTAACACAAGTGTATGCGTATGTTCATCTATTTTCTTCAGAATTCCGGTGTCCTTCACATAGGCACCGCCCTCTTTTTTCGCATCCTTCACAAAATGTACGACCGCTACTTCCGTATCCTTGTGCTCCGCTAACCACTGCAGCTTCCGGTTTAGTTCCGCAACCTCATACTCATCAAGTTCAATCTCTTCCTCTGTCAGCCGTGCCGTCTCCCGCACCGCTTCATCATGTCCCGTAAGCGCTGCAAATGGGGCAAACTGCGCCGCACGCATCATCCGATCCATCGGCGGATGCTTCTTCGACACCGGGCGTTCCCGGTCGATGATATCACTGTAATCCCGTCTCACGCCTTATGTCCTCCGATCTGATTATTCCTGTCACGCGCCGTTGCGCCCTCGCGGAAATTCATTCCACGTAGAACTGCATTTTTACCGTATTTATGTTTGATTGCAAGCAATGCCTGCTGAATCTGCGCTTCTTTTGCTTCCTTTTCTTTCTCTGCTTCCTTCTCCTTTTCCAACGCCGCATAATCGGTAAATAAATCCATCTGTTCAAATCCAGAAGTCTCTTCCTTCACATCTTCCTTCCGGATCACATGATTGGCTACCACATACATCCGCCGCACAAGCAGATTCTCATCCACAATCCGGTCATATAAGCGAAGCACCGCCGCCTCAATCCTGCTTGTTGACGATGTATAACTGTCCAGATTCTCTGTCCCGTGTGCGTGCTTCGGCACCTTCCGCCCATAGCGGTCACGCGTCACCTCACCGTGATACCCATTTGCTCCCCCAGACAGATTCTCGATATCATAGCCAACTGTAAGTACCATCTGATTTGTGACAAGCCCCTTTTCAACCAGTTCCAGCACCAGTCCCTCTGTCATTTCCTGTACAACCACACGTGCTTTCTCACATGTATACGGGCATTGCAACACCTGCCCCGAACTAATGCTATTACTCTCCGGGCGGTACGCCTTAATCTCTGCGATCGTACACGGTTCATAGCCCCATGCATGGTCGATCAGCAGCTCTGCATTCACCCCGAAAAGCTTATACAGCAGATCTTCGTTATAGTAATCATCTTCTCCGCCCAGTGAACACCGGGCAATATCTCCCATCGTATACAGATCCTGTGCATGCAGCTTCTTCTGGTAACCCGCCCCCACACGCCAGAAATCCGTCAGCGGTTCATGGTTCCACAACAGTCTGCGGTAGCTCATCTCATCAAGCTCCGCAATCCGCGCGCCACGTTCATCCGGCTGCATATGCTTCGCCTCGATATCCATCGCAATCTTTGCCAGATACAAATTCGTTCCAATCCCCGCCGTCGCCGTGATTCCTGTCGTTTCATAGACATCCCGTATCATTGTCTCTGCAAGCTGTCTTGCTGTCATCTGATAGGTATTCAGGTATGTCGTCGCATCAATGAACACCTCATCCACCGAATAGACATGCATATCCTCCGGCGCGACATATTTCAGGTAGATATCGTAAATGCGCGTACTGTATTCCATGTAATGTGCCATCCGCGGCTTCGCCGCAATATAGTCCAGCGCCAGCCTTGGATCCGCTTTCACCTTCAGATTTTCATACGACGATCCGTTAAATTCCCGCCCCGGTGCAAATGCCAGCCGCTGACGGTTGATCTCTTTTACCCGCTGCACAACTTCGAACAAGCGCGCCCGCCCCGATATGCCATAGGATTTCAGGGATGGCGAAACAGCCAGACAGATTGTCTTCTCTGTCCGGCTCTCATCTGCTACGACGAGGTTCGTTGTGAGCGGGTTCAATCCCCGCTCCACGCACTCCACCGACGCATAAAATGATTTCAGATCAATTGCTATATACTGCCGCATACCGTCACTCCACATAGATAAATCCGTGTCTTATTTCACATACTGTTTTTATTTTAGTATAGAACATATGTTTTGTAAATAATAAATATTTCAAACAGCATCATAAAACCAGCGGATTCGTACGTTATTTATATAATCATTTACAAAATTATACAAACTATAAATATTTATTTTGCAACTTCGTTACACTTTTGATGCAACTTTGATGCAATTATTTGGTATGTTATGTTAACAGGGGATTTTAGGAAATCCGGACACATATTTTCAGGAAAGACAGGGAGATAAATGAACGTAAAAATAGACTCAAGAAAAATCGAAAAGGGCGATACTTTTGTGGCACTGCGCGGCATCGACCACGACGGACATGCCTATATCCGACAGGCAATTGAAAACGGCGCAGCGAAGATCATCTGCGAGGAAGGAAGCTACGAGGTGGAAACCTGTATCGTCGAGGATACCAGAGCATATCTGGTCAATTATCTGAAAGATACTTACTACGACAAAATCAGCAAACTCAAGCTGATCGGCATCACCGGTACAAACGGAAAAACTACATCAGCATTTCTGCTTCACCAGATGTTGAATAAGCTTGGCAGAAAATGTGGCTATATTGGCACAATCGGCTTCTACGTCGGCGAGAAGATCCGCAGTCTCGCGAACACGACCCCCGATATCTATGATCTGTACGCGATTCTGCTGCAATGCCTGTCGCTCGGCTGTGAGTATGTTGTCATGGAAGTAAGCAGTCAGGGACTTGCAAATCACCGTGTCGAGACGTTGCAGTTTGACTATGCGGTCTTCACAAACCTGACACAGGATCATCTGGATTTCCACAAGACGATGGAACGCTATGCCCTTGCAAAGCAGGAATTATTCCGCATGTTAAAGCCATCCGGCAAAGCGATCATCAACTATGACGATTCCTACAAGCACTATTTTCTGCTTGAAGAAAATGAGAATGTAACCTTCGGCTTTACCGGCGGAGATTTCAATGTAGCTTTGGATGCCGCAGACAAGGAACATACAGAATTCTCGGTACAGTGCCCTGCATTTACCCAGAACTTCTCGACCAATCTGATCGGCACTTACAATATCTACAATCTGATGGCTTCCGTTGTGATTCTGACACTGGAGCAGTTTGACAGTGCCACCATCGCACAGGCAGCCGCAGCACTTACACTTCCAAAGGGCAGAACCGAATGTATCCACACAGGAAATAATCTGATCATGGTAGACTACGCACATACGCCAGACGCCATGAGCAAGGTTCTGACTGCCGCACGTGCACTTACCTCCGGCAGCATCTATGTCGTGTTTGGATGCACTGGTGAAAGAGACCGGGATAAACGTGCGAAGATGTCCGCGATTGCCTGCAAGCATGCTGATTACGTTATAATGACGCACGACGATCCTCATTATGAAGATCAGGCACAGATCTACCATGATATGACATCCGGGCTTTCTTACGATAACTACGAAATCGTGCATGACCGGAAGGACGCTATTCGAAAGGGAATCTCCCTGTTAGATACGGACGACATTCTTCTGATCCTTGGAAAAGGGCACGAAGAATTTATTGTTTGCCGGGATAAGCGGATTCCATTTAATGATATGAATGTCTCACGGCAATGCCTGTCTGAACGGAGGACTCCCACCGCAGCCAGGATCTGCCAATCCGCCTAGCGGTCACATGCACAATTAACATTTATGAACGCTAAAAGGGCGGCCACATCATGTGACCGCCCAGTAAGAGAGGGGAAACGAAAAATCGTCTGGCTAGCTATTTTAAATTATCCTTCGATGGCAATGAATTTCTTCTCTTCCACCTGTGGCTTTGCTTCCTTCTTTGGAACAGAGATCTTCAAGACACCATCTTCGAATTTTGCCTTGATATCATCCTGTGTGATCGCATCGCCCACATAGAAGGATCTGTTGCAGGAACCTTCATAACGTTCCTTACGGATATATTTGCCCTTGGCATCCTTCTCATCCTTAGAGTTCTTTGTAGAAGCCTTGATGATCAGGTAACCATCCTTCACTTCACCGGTTACATCTTCCTTCTTAAATCCTGGAAGGTTCATATCAATCTCGTAACCGTCTTCTTTCTCAAACACATCAGTACTCATCAGATTCTGTGCCGGTGCATCATACTTATAGACACCAAAACTTGGTGCATCAAAGAAATCATCCATAAAACTATTTGTAAATAAACTTGGCATTAACATAAGCCATACCTCCTTTTATACTTCACTCAGTAATTGCAATCTATGTTTCTTGACGGCATCCATTCACTATTTAATTGCAATTACAATATCAACTTTCCTTCCCACTCGGGTTCCCTTCTCTAGGTCTTCCCTCATGTTCTAGGTGTACTATAACATACTTATTAGCACTCGTCAATAGTGAGTGCTAATAAAAATTGTGAAAAAAGTGTGAAATCTTAATTATGCAAAAAACAGGTATGCCGCAACAATACAGCACACCTGTTTCAAAATCATGTTATTTACTTAAACTGATTCTGCTCTGCATGGCGTTTGAAGAAGTCCTTTGTCTCCTTCACAACCACACCACTCAAAGCGAAGATTGCGATCATGTTTGGAATCGCCATCAATCCGTTGAAGATATCGGCGATCGTCCATACTGCCTTTACCGTCATGTATGGTCCGATGAATACTGCCAAGATATATAACCAGCGATATACAAGGATTGCTTTCTTGTTCTTGCCTGACAGGTATTCCAGACAGCGCTCCGAATAGTAATCCCATCCAAGGATCGTTGTAAATGCGAAGAATACCAGACACAACATCAACAGGAACGCAGCTACCTGCTCGGAAATCGGAAGTCCCTCCTGGAATGCGTAGGTTGTTACCTGTACACCCTCTAAGCCTTCCTGCTGCCAAGCACCTGTCAATACGATAGAAAGTCCTGTCATCGTACAGATGATAATTGTATCAATAAATGTACCCGTCATAGAAACCAGACCCTGACGTACCGGCTCCTTTGTCTTTGCTGCGGCTGCAGCGATTGGCGCAGAGCCAAGACCGGATTCATTTGAGAAGATACCTCTTGCAACACCCTTCTGCATTGCAACGATCATCGTACCAACCACGCCACCGGTCACTGCCTTTGGATTGAATGCGCCCTTTACGATTGTTACGAACGCATCCGGAATCTCTTTGATATTGCAGATGAGAAGCACCAAACAAAGCAGGACATAAAGCACTGCCATAAACGGAACGACGATCTGGGATACATTTGCAATACGCTTGATACCACCGATCAGCACAAGTGCCACGCAGACACTCAGGATCAAAGATGCGATTACAACCGTCCACGAATATGTACCGATTCCCGGAATCTCTACCTGCCATGATTCATTCGGGTCGAAGAATCCCTCGACAGCCGATGCAATACCATTCACCTGTGAGAATGTTCCGATGCCGAACAAACCTATCTACCATATAAGGAGCAGGAATGTGT
>OGYM01000661.1_pt1 | contig 26239 bp, 26 predicted proteins | sample 1576491 | NCBI WGS metagenome assembly OGYM01 (sample SAMEA3541515, study PRJEB24748) | human gut metagenome | biome: human gut; feature: human-associated habitat; material: faeces | place: China | collected 2012 | reverse complement strand
ATCACTTGTCTATCTAATCTATTTCATTTTAGTGGATTTACCCCAACTATTGACACAGAGCCCTTTTTCTTTGCCTTAAAATATCGGGAGATTCTAAGAGACAGCAAATTTCAAAATTCCAAATCCGTTTTGGTGCGATTTAGGGCATTTATGACTGAGACTTTTGAGAGATATCGCTCAAATCAAAATCGTAACACGAATTGAAATGAGCAAAAAATTCGAGAGACATTTCAAAGCTCTCTTTAAGATTGTCCATTTATATTGTTTATCCATCAAAAATGCAAAGGTAGCCATCAAAAAACTAAAGCGGTCTGTAATAATCAGATCGCTTTTTACTTGCAATTCACATTAGGTCAAGTTAATATAATTTTAATAGTTTTCATTTGCATTACTCCAAATTTCATATGACTATAATGAAAATAAAATTGATGATATTAACAGTTATTTAAGGGATTATGACAAGGAATTAGAAAGTGAAAAATCACTTATGTCTGATGATGGAGAATATAAATTGAGACTCATTTTTGCAGATGGTCAGGAATTAAATCTCGATAAAAATTCTTTGGATATTATACTAAAAAAAGATTATTTTTATTTTGATATCTGTCATAAAGGAAATCCTGTTTATTATAAAATAGAAAATTCTAAATATAGAATCGTTGAATTCATTGAGTCAGCATTGTCTTAAAAAATAAAACGCTGATTACGAAATAAAAAACAGGACGGTAGGTTTTAATTTCAAACGACACCTCCGTGTAAGGTTCGCAATTTCTTATACTGCTGAAAATAAGGAAAGCAGGCGGTCACAACCGCCTGCTTGTTTCATTATTTCTTAGTGGTCACGCTCTTGGCCTTGCTCCAACCGGAATACAGTTTCACACTCTTGCCGCCGAATTTGACGGTTTTGTAAGTGCGTACACGAACATAATACTTTTTCTTAGCCTTCAGCTTGCCCACACTCTTAGAGATGGTGCTGTTCTTGCTGATGGTAACGGTCTTGTTGTTTTTCTTAAAGTTCTTGTATGTGCTGTACTGCACTTGATAACCTGTGGTCTGGGTATTCTGCTTTTTCCAAGTGACCTTAAAGCCTTTCTTGGCGGCAGTAACCTTAGATACGCTGGTACCTTTGGGGTTAATGCTATAAGTCATGGACTTGCTGCCGCTGTAATTCTCCTTAAAGGTAACCTTAACCGTGTATTTGCCCACATTTTTCATGCCCTTGGAATAAGACACATTGTAGTCCACACCGCCCTTTAAGGCTTTGCCTGTGCGGTCCTTCACCACTTCGCCGGGGCGCTGCACCTTGCCGTTATACGTGTAGGCGGTTTTGCTCAACTTAACCGTGCCGATTTTTGGAATAACGGCGGTCTTTTCGTATTCATCATCGCAGTTTTCACACACTTGGGGCGATACCAACCGACCGTCCTTAGACAGCGTTGCCTTCGGGTTGGGGTACGATTCCTGAGACGGGATATACTGATGACCGGTAGCGGGCGTGGCTTTTTGCTCCGTCAAAACCTTCTTACAATATTGGCAATGGGAGCCCTCGGTCAAGCCGGATTTTGTGCAGGTCGCAGCCACGGCTTTGTCTGCCTCCGGCTTACAGGTGAGTTTTTGTACATACACGCAGTCGCCGGGATAATCGTTTTGCACCGTAATACTAAAGAAGGTGTGGTCGTAAACATAAGCCGTTTTAACATCAAATTCATACGGATCGTCACCGACAGAATAACCCCACGCTAAGTGATTGTTTGCGTCCGCCGGACCCAATTTGGATCTAAAGGTTGCAGACTGACCGGGAATAAACCACTGATTGCCGTTCACCATCTCCGTACAATTGATAACCTCAATATACACATCATACGGAACATAAATGCGAATGATGTCTTCTTCCTCGGCGATCGTATAGTCAACAGGCACACCGTTTACGGTTACCCCGTCAATCTCATCAAATCGCACATCGCTAACGTTGCTATACATCAGCGTTACGGTGTACTCGTACTCATGACCCTTTTGCGCATTCAGCTCACCGGACTTAAACCATTTCGAGTCTAACGTCTTGTCACGCCAATTGCCAAAGTAATCGACGTCGCCTACAAAGCGCAACGGATAACCGTTTACATCAATGGCGCCGCTGATTCTTTCGCCCACGCGCAAGGTGGGGCTCATTTTCAGCTCCAGGGTACCGTGGAACTGGCCGTTATAAATGTCTCCTTTTTGTGCGGCCGTTGCAGATGCAGGCAGTACAGCAACCACGCTCATCAGCATCAGCACGGACAAAAACATAGAAAATACCTTTTTCTTCATAAACAGATCAATCTCCTTTCTGATATAACCTTATATTTCTGTACGGTGGAAGGTCCGTACATCCGGTCACCCTTATCTTATCAGAAAGCGCCTTGATCTGCCCTACCCAAATGGACAGTTTTAATAAAAAAATCCGAATTACGCAGCCACTCTGCAAAGCCACTTAATAATTGGGAATAATCAGCCGCTTATCCACCACATCAATCACCAGCTTCACATAGGAATCGTAGCCGGTTTTTTGCAGCATATTGCGAATATGGTATTTAACGGCAGAGCGGGTAACGCCGTATTTGTCTGCAATCTCATTTTGGGAATTGCCCTCAATCAGCTCCCGCAAAATGCAAAGTTCCTTGTCCGTAAACTCCACGCTGTTGGCATTGCCGATATACACCGTAGGTCTGTCTAACGGATACATACGCTCCCCGGCAATGGTGGCGGCAAGCACCTGCTCCAATTCACGACGCGGCGCCATCTTGTACCAAAAACTCTCGCAGCCGGCAGCCTTTGCCTTTTCTATAAAGCTGACCTCCGGCATAGAGGTAACCACTATGATCTTGACCCGCGGGCAGGCTTGCTTAATTTTTGCTGCCGCCGTCAATCCGCTGGCATCCTCTGCGGTACACACATCCATCAGTACCAAATCCACGCCGCCTGCGGTGCAGCGTGCTACGGCTGCGTCTGCACAATCCAGCGTACCCACCACGGAACAATCCGGGTTTTCCTCTACCACCGTGCGCAAATAGGTTTGCACCAACGATTGGTCATCTACAATCAACACTCGTACCACGGCAATCCCCTCCTGTTTTGCTTTTATTATACTGCATTTCGCACCGCTACACCCTACCCAAAAGGACAGATTTTATAAATCAATTTGCAGCCGAAACACCGGCGCACTTTCTACCGTCATCGTACCGCCCTGCTGCTCCACCTTTTGGCGCAGATCCGAAAGACCGCCGCCCTCGGTAATGGGGCGCTCCGGCGGTTTGCCGTTATTGTTAATCACAATTCTGTGGGGCGTTGCCTGCACATACATTGCCCCTGCGCCTGCGTGGCGCACCGCATTGGTCATACACTCCCGCACCGCTTCCAAAAACACCGCCTGCTCAGGCACGCCGTCCATTTGCAACTGCAGGTGCATAGTCGCCGCCATTTGCTCCAGCGCCTGCACATCCGCCGGTGTACGCTCTTGCCAAAAGCGCGTGGTAAACACCGTCAGCGTATGGTGCCAACGGTTTGCAATGGAGGTATAATCCCTGTTGCCTTCCTCCAAAAAAATTTTAGTCTCTAACAGCATTCGACCCATTTTGTCGTGAATATCCATTTTGGCCTTCAGCACTTCCCGGTCTCTGGTCAGTGCCTCCACTTGCCGACTGTACGCCAGCAGGCGCTGATTGATTTCCTTACGGGCTGCATTCTCTGCGTCCAGTTCCAGCGTCAATCGATGCAAATCCGTAATATCCATTGCCCACAGCCGCCGCACAGTCTCGCCATTGCAATCCATATCCGCACTGCAAAAATGGTAGTACCGCCCGTCCACCTCTACGGTTTTGCCGTCCACACGGCGGCAAAACACCTCTGCATTGGTAATCGCACTGCCGGTTACGCGCTCTGCCAAATGCTGCATACGCGCATTGATTAAAATGGGAACACCATCCGGATAATAAAAGCAAAGCCCCAAGGGCACCTTGTCCGTACTCTCCTGAATCGAGTTGCCGGACAACATCCGCCGATACCGCCGCCGGTACAGCACCAGCGCCAAAGCGGTACAAATCAAGAATGCGGCTGCACCTGCCGCCGACCAACCGGCAGCCCACGGCAACGCACAATCTCCGTTGCGCACGCAAACCAGCACCACCAGCGCCAAAAACTCTGCCACCGACAAGGCGGCGCAGGGTAGCACGCCGCTCCAGCGCCGCGCCTTACGATAAACAAAAAACAACAAAATCATGCTCAGCAAGTATGCAACAATGAGCAACAAAATGGCAACCAAGTTCATTCTGCCCCACCTTCCTTGCTGCCGCAAAGGCGCAGGGTCAGCGCCTCGCCGGCTTCCGGCTGCATAACCAAATGCACCATGACTTCTGCCGGGGTTTGCGACACCTTAATATACAATGCCTCCAAGCCTGGCATTTGGGCTTCTATTTGCGCCTCAAAGTCGGCATATAAATCTATCAGCGTCTCAATCGGCGCTTCTCCCTTATCAGAGGGATTTAAGTTGCATTGCACACCAAACAGAGCCAAGGCGTTGCAGCTCTCTTGCAAGCAAAGCGACAATTCCCGCACCGACACGCTTGCGTTGTGCTCTCCAAGCAGCAGCAAATTGCTTTTGCGCTTTATATAGGCACACAGCAGACACAGAGTTTTCAGCGATTGCTCCGCATTGTCGCTGCCCATCGCTTGCAGCACTTGCTCCATCGCCGCGGCCTGCGCCCCTACGGAGGCATCAATTTTTGTATATAAGTCCAGCTGCTTTTCTACGGCCGCCTGCTTCTTTTTAACTTCAATCTCGGCTTGCAACAGGCTTTCTTTGTCCTGCAGCAGCTCTTTATCTTCTTGCAGCTGTTCCAGCAGTGCATGGACGGCAGACACATCCTCAATCCAGAACACATAGCCTCCATATATGGACATACATTTCAGCTGACGGTGGTCAGGCAACGGCACGGTATGCCGAAGGGCCGTCTCAATATGCTCCCTTGGCGGCAAAACCACGCCCTTAGAGGTGTATGCCACCTGCAAATTTTCATCCATAATCCAAGTATCCATATCCGTTTGGCTGTAAAGCGCCTCGTAACGGCTATTGGTTTGAATCAAGCCCACGGCGGCGCAGGTATTAAACACGCCGTAAATCACGCCACAAAACAATGTGGTTAAATCCATACACTTAAACAGATATGTATCGCTGAAAAAAGGATATGCTACCGCATAAACAGCTGCCAGTGCCACAAACAGGAAGGGCAGCAAAATCCGCCGCCGACTGTCCGGAATTTTGCATCGCTGATACAGCACCGCCAACGCTGCCATAATCAGTACACAAGACCACGCAGCAATTGCATAGTACCCACCCCGTCTGATATAGCTGGATGTACTGTTTACAAAATCCTTTTGAAAGGCAAAGACCCACTGGTGCAAATCATTCGTCAGCACCAACAAAATCAGAATACCCACTGGCACAAACAGCCACAGCCATCGCCGATGCACATGGTAGGACGGCGGTCGGCCAACGCAAAAGGCCGTCAGCAGCGACAAGGGCGGTAACAGTACAATCGGCACATAATAAAGGTACCACAGATACCGCCGCATCAACTCGTCTCCTGCCACTGACCATTTTAAGGTGCGTGCCATATACCAAAAGATACACAACCCTGCCACCGCCAGCAGACAATAGCAAATAGAGCGCTGCCGCACGCGCAGAAAAATGCGAATCATCCACTCAGACAGCAACAGCAGCACAATGCTGTACCCTGCCCATTCCATAAGGGTTTTTACATAAGGCACCGACGCGGGAATATGCCCTAACACGCCGGACAGCACAAACAAGACGGCAATGGCCACACTGCGCAGCACATGGTGTTCCGTTACAGACAAGCCCTTACGGTTGGCAGACACAGGCACCCTCCCCTTTTTGCAAAAATGCATAGAATTCTAATACAAGTGTACCACACCCGACCGTCTTTTACAACACAGATTTGTTATGTACAAAATTCGTTATGTGTATTGTATAAAAATTTTATAGAATATTGCATAAATAAAATTATTAATTAGTAAACATTGCCGAATAAACGAATATATTATTAGTGAATATGTGTATTGTTATTATATAAATGATATGTTACTATCATATTGAAAGATAAGTAAAATTTTATTACACGATAAAAAGGTTGATTATATGGCAAATAGTAATTATTCAGGTCCATACGCATATTACAAAATTAAAAGTGGAACAAGTAGTGTAGAAAAAAACATTCCAATGGAAAAAATGAAATTTTACACATATGATAAAATATTAGCATTAGCAAAGAAAAAAAACAGGGGTTTCGACTTTTTTAAATGATGATGAAATGTTTAGTAAACTCACTTTAGAAGACATAAATAGTATTGATACATATTTTAAATGTGTAAATAAATTGTCATGTTTTGCGTATGATGAATTTAAGGATGTTGTTCTAGTCAATGACTATTGTAATGAGAAAAATTTTGACAATGTTCCAGAAAGTGAGCGAAAAAAACATGAAAATCCATCAAATGGTCTTTCTGTGGACAATTTGATAAATAGTAAGATTTTAGGTAGTTATAGAATTAGTGACACTAGTGTTAGAACGGATGTATCTACTCAGAAATATGCTAAAGTATTCTATACAAAGTATGATGCTACTAATAATAGGTATGCCAAAGTACCTCAAGACCAATATACAAATGTACCGTTGAATTTTACACCGGTAATTGTATATAAAAAAGATAATATAGAAAATATAACAACTGTTGCACAAGCAATGGATAGTTATAACGGTAATCCTATATTATTGAGAAGTGGTGAATACATTGAAAAGAGTAAGCAATATACTAATGTTTATGGTAGACTATATTTCGTTAAGCCTACTTTAATCAATGGAAAAGTTAAATATAACTTAGAGAAGTATATTACCTTATGTACAGGTACAATAGAAGATAACAAACTGAATTTTATTGAGGCTGAAAATATATGTCACATTTCTAGAAACAATAGTTCAAATTGCAGATTTTATATTGGGTATAATAGGTATGGGTTGTCCAAGAACAATACCACCGGTCATATGTTGTATTTTGATTTAGATGTTGACTTTTAATTGTGTCAGTTTTATTAAGGAGGCTAATATGAAAAAGTTAATTTCAATATTACTCATTGTATGTATGGTTGTACCATCGATTATAACTTGTTTTGCAGTAGAAGATAGTGATTTTATTTATCTTAGCGGACCAGACATTAAAGATGATTATGGATATAGTAATTTTTGTGAATATATAAAATTTGATACTAAAACAAAAACAATGTATTTAAGTGTTAAAAAGGATTGTTTGTCTGGAAGATTTTTTCAATATGATTATACACATTTTGTGAGTCCACTAACTGACGAAGAACAGGAATATATTGACCAAAGGGAAAATTTATTAAAACAAAGCAAGAAGATTGTTGTTGAAGAAGGGGTATATTATATATTAGATGAGTATTTTCACGATTTAACCAATCTTGAGAAAATTGTATTGCCTGATAGTCTTATACGAATAGGTGAATATGCTTTTTATAATTGTAGCAAGTTAAAGAGTGTTTATTGTAAAAATGTAAAAGTAATACGTTCAGCTGCATTTGCAAGGTGTAAATCATTAAAGTCTGTTAATTTTCCAAATTCAAAGATATTTTCACCGTATAAATTAGAGGTAATTGATCAAGAATTTTTGGACTTTATTTATCCTATTCATGAATCATATGTTGGTGCTTTTCAAGAATGTACATCCTTAGAGAAAGTTTCTTGTCCATTAGTTCAAGACATAGGTGCAAAAACATTCTATAAATGTAGCAAACTTACAACCATTAACAATAATGTATTGGATAAAGTGAAAAATATTGGACATTCAGCTTTTTTCGGTTGCAAGAGTTTGCGTTCGATTGCTTTGAATAGTGTTAAGACACTATCAAGTAATGTTGACGGTTATTGTGATAGTGAAATGCAAGAGGGTACATTTGGGTATTGTACAAACTTAAAAAGTGTAGAAATATATAATGTAAAGACAATTGGGGATGGTGCATTTTATGGTTGCACTAACTTGTCAAAAATTAATAGAAATAATGTACTAACCAGTGTTCGATACATAGGCAAATATGCATTTGCAAATTGTAAGAGTTTAAAGACAATTACTGCTTATGCAACAAAAGTTGACAGTGGTTATTGGAACTATTATAAAAAAGGTTATTTAAAAAAGTGGCGAGATGTAAAAGTAGGTACATACCTTCCAGATACTTTCGGTGACTATGCCGGAAAGAAGTATTGTGGAGCATTTTAAAACTGTACTAACTTAAGAACTGTTAACCTACCTAACATAAGAGAAATTAGGTCAACAACCTTTAACAATTGTACAAAACTGACTAAAGTAAATATTCCGGAAAATACACAAAAAATATGGAATAGTGCTTTTTATAATTGTACTTCACTAAGAACCTTTACTATACCTAAGGGTACATATTTAATAAGTGCAAGGGCATTTGCAAAATGTCGTAACTTAAAAACTATAAATATTAAGTCAAATAACTTTAGTGTCATAGGATTGAATGCATTTAAAATGATAGGCAAGAAACCTACTTTTAATTGTCCAAAGAAAAAGGTGAAAACCTACAAAAAATTAATAAAGCCTCATTCACCATCAGATTCAAAATTTGTGGGAAAGTTTAAGTAAATAAAATTAGGAGCAACTTTATGAACCAACCTGTTGTTGGTTTTAGCTCTCTAATGAATTTTGATAAACTTATACCTATCAAATTAAGAAGACCTGAAGAATTAAGTTTTAGCTCTCTGATGAATATTGATAAACTTATACAAGCATAGTATCTTTAATTAGGTACTATGTGTTTTAGCCTGCTGATGAATATTGCATAATTATATTTATAATAATCAAATTTCAAAACAGAAAAGTGCATAGTGAAAGATTACTTAAATATTGATTGAATTATGCACAAATCCGTAAAAATGTACATTGTATTATTAAGGTAACTGTGCTAACATCATGCTATAAGAAAGAATCAAAATCGAATAAATTGTATTAGAATATAAGAACTGAATTAATCGAACAAAATAAAATAGCATTTGCTAAAGGCTTTATAGCAGTAAAGAAGTTAGCAAATATTATTTGTCAAATTAAATACTATAGTTCTTTACAAGAAATAAATTCTTGTAAAGAATAAAAATTTAACTCCATTTTGTTTGATAATTCAGTGAAACGAAGATACAGATTATTCGTTTTTGATTTAATATAACAAAAAGGAGTTTTTTTTATGAAAAAAACTAAAAATTTAATTGAAAAGTCAGAAAATAAAGAAGATATTGTATTAACAATTCCTGCATTGTTAGAATTGCAAAAACAGATTGAAGAAATATCTCGTAACATTAATAATCAAGTAGTTAATAACTTGTTCTTTAATATTGAAGATGTTATGAAGATGACTGGCTGGTCTAGGAAAACAGTAGAGGAGCTGTTTCGACATCCTGAATTTCCTTCTACAGATTTAGGCAGAAAACAACTTGTACTAAAAACTTCTTTCATTAATTTCTTTTCAGTAAAGAGAAAAAGTAGTGAAAGAAATACTTGGATTAATAATCAATAAGAGGTGTTTTTTATGGCAAATAAACCTAAGAGAAAAGGTAACGGCGAAGGCACAATTTTCTATGATAAAAGTCGTAAGAGATGGAGATGCCAAATAAGTTATCAAAAGTATAGTGGAGAAATAGCAAGAAAAAGTTTATCAGCATCAACTAAAACAGAACTTATTAAAAAGAGAAATCAATTATTAAAAGATATTATGGAGCAAAAAATTTGTGAAACCACAGATGCTACAATAGTTGATTTGCTTAAGGAAGATGCAGAGTATGACCACAATATGAATAGAATACAAGATTCTGCTTATAACAGAAGACTGCTGACTGTTCGAATTATAGAAAAAGGAAGTCTGGCTAAAATTCCAATTACAAAGATACAAACAAATCAAATTAATGATTTTTTATTTTCGATAAAGCACTATTCTAATAGTGTAATTGATAAAGTGTATTCTTCAATGTCTAAAGCTTATAACCTTGCCATACATAAAAGATTAATGGGATATAACCTGTTGGATAGTCCGTTTATTAGAAAGCCAAAGTCAGATAAACCCGCTAAGAAAGTAGTAGCCTTTACTGTTGAAGAAGAAAATGATTTTCTTAATTATCTTAAAGATATGAAAATCAATAAAAATGCTATTGATTACAGACCTATGTTTTACATTGAACTTTTTGCCGGACTTAGAATGGGAGAAATTTGCGCTTTGACTGCTAAGAATATTGAACTGAGAAATAGACTTATACATGTTAGAAATACCGTTACAAGAGGTATAAATTATGCAATAAAAGTAGGGGACAGAACAAAAACTCAAAAAGGTTATCGTGATGTACCAATTCAAGATTGTTTAGTGCCTATACTAAAAGAAGTTTTGACAAACTATAAAGAGAATGATAACGGACTACTGTTTTATAATTTTAAAAGCAATAGACCAATATCTACCTCACAAGTGAATAGTTCGTTTACCAGAATATGTAAGAAGCTAAATATAGAAATCAGTGGTGGTCAGCATCTTCTAAGACATACCTTTGCAACCAGAGTTATTGAGTCAGGAATATCAGCAGAAGTTTTGAAAAACTGGATGGGACATACTGATATTTCTGTAACTATAAATACATATTGTGATGTTTTTGATAGACTAAATAACCCTGCAATGGAACAGTTTAATACCTATTGTCAGCAGAATTTAAGTATATAAAATTTAATGAAAATCTTTTGCTACTGCACCAAAACTGCACCAGAGAAATTTTTTCACAAGAAAATGCCTAGTTTTTTAAGAAATTACTAGGCACTTTTTATGTTTAAAAAGAAAAATAATCAGTTGGAATTTATAATCAATAGATATTTATAAAATACTTTTTTATCGCCAAAACCTCATTAATAGGCTGTTTTTGGGGCGATTTTCTGTGTTTTTATCACTTTTTAAATATTTTTGCAAAAAAGTGTTGACTTTTAGGACATCATAAGATATAATAAATATCGTTGTTGAGAGACAACAAAACGCAAAATAAAATATATGCGGGTGTGGCGGAATTGGCAGACGCGCTAGATTTAGGTTCTAGTGTTCACCGACGTGCAGGTTCAAGTCCTGTCACCCGCACCATATCGAGTGTTCATAAGGGATTTGACTTATGAACACTCTTTTTGTTTTATCATATAATTTTTTATGTCCGGGCAAGGGTAACACCTTGCTCTTTTTTATGCCGTGAATTGCTCGGTTATATACTCTACGGCAACCCCTTTGCGTGTATCCGCAATATGGGTTTGTTTTGCGGTGTTCGGCAATTCTATATATCCGATAAAACGGTAATATATAACGATTCGTTGCGTTCGGCTTTTGCCTGTACCCTCTGTTTCAAAAACATCAATGTGATCAATCAGTTCTCGAAGCAGCGGTGATGTCAGATTATCCATTTGCATAAACCTGCGAATTGCCGATATGAATTTTTCATATTCCGAATTGTTGTTTTTCAACTCTTCGATTTTGTGTCGAATATCCGCAATTTTGGCTTTTAAGTCCATACGCTCTTTTTCGTATTTATGAGATAACTCAACAAACCACTCATCATTGACTTTTCCGATTACATTATCCTCATACAATTTTTCATAAAGTTGCGATACCGTACCGCTGCGAGCAATAGCTTTTTGCAGTTCCGACTCCAAAAACTTTTTGTCTTTTTCTCTTTCTTCGTCATTTTTCCGCAAAAGCAGTTGTGCAAAATATGACTCGTCAATTTCCAACATTTCAACAAGTCGCCTTAATTCAAGTTTAACAACTTCTTCAAGGGCGTCTGCTCTGACATAATGTCTTCCCGGGCACTTTCCTCGATAATCCACTTTGTTATCAGAACAAGTGAAATAGTGAATTTCTTTATTCGAGGTGCTTGTGTGGTATCTCATTTTACTGTGGCAATCTCCGCAATATATCAATCCGTTAAATATACTCCGTTCGCCATTTTCTTTTTTCGGAGCCCGACGCTTTGTTTTGGAAATAAATTTCTGTACGGTTTCAAATGTTTCTCGGTCGATTATCGGCTCATTAACATCCTTGAATACAGCCCAATTTTCTTTTGAGTTTTCAATACGTCTTTTGTTTTTAAATGACTTGGAATATGTTTTGAAATTGATAATATCTCCGCAATACTCTTGTTGAGAAAGAATTTTTTGAACAGTTGTCTTACACCATTTGTACGGATTGGTCTGTGTTTTCTTTCCGCCTCTGTTCAGTCCTTTTGACTGCCAATATGCCATAGGAATAAGCACTTCGTTTTCCTGCAATTCTCTTGCAATGGTTTCATTACCTTTACCGTCGAGGCACATTTTGAATATGCTTTTCACAACGGTTGCGGCTTCCGGGTCAATTATCCATTTCTTTTTGTTTTCCGGAGATTTCATATATCCGTATGGCGGTTGGGATAAAGGCTCTCCCATACTGCCTCTGAGCCTGTGGGATGAACGAATCTTTTTTGAAATATCTCTTGCATACATTTCGTTTAAGATATTCTTGAAGGGTGCAATTTCGCTTTCTCCCTCATCGCTGTCAATGGCATCGTTCACGGCAATAAAACGAACATTATGTTCGGGGAAATAGCTGTCGGTATAATTACCTACCGAAACATAGTCTCGACCCAGGCGGGATAAATCTTTAACCATTACGGCAGAAACAAGTCCGATTTCAATATCGTCGATAAGTTGTTGAAATCTGGGACGGTTGAAATTTGTTCCGGTATATCCGTCATCCACATAATATTTTGTATCCGTTAAACCCATTTCTTTTGCTTTTTGTGATAACAGCTTCTTTTGATTGCCTATGGAGTTGCTCTCGCTTTCCGTTCCGTCATCACGGGACAAACGACAATAAAGAGCAGTTATCCCTATTTGATTTTTGTTTTTCGACTGCATTTAATCCTCCTTTCCGACAGTCGAACAATCATATTCATCTGTCATTTTATCATTGATGCTGTCAAAGGACAATTCTGCGAAATCGCCCGTGAGATGTTTTTTCAATCTGTTATTCAAATGATTGCTGTTGCTATATTTTTTAATGTTAAAATCCTCAAATTTACCGCAAACGATATATCTTACTCCGTTTATCATATATTCGCCTGTACCCAAGCTGAAATTTGTTATTTGCTTTTTCATATCATCTCTCCCTATCACGCTGTCGGATTAAATATTTTCTGTAATGATTGCAAGCTCTAATTATGAAATCTTCGGTCTTTTGTTTATCCAAACCTTTTGGCAAGACATCACACAACTTATCTGCGGATATTCGCACTTGCTCTTTTTGATTTGGCTTTTCTTCATTAAGAACGGCGAAAACCGTATCGACGAAAAAGTTACCGTCTTTACTGAACTTCCTTAATCTTTGTGCTTGCGATAATGACGGTGTTGCGTCGGTAAATTCGATTTGTTCAAGCAATATTTGCTGTTCATATTCCGACAGATATGAAAGTTCAACCGCAGGAGTAAAGGCTATTCTTTCTTCATCAACAAGTTTAAGTAATTCGGGTATTAAATATGTCAGGCGGATATATCGTTGAACATTTCTGCCGCTTTCGGTATCGGATATGTTATCTCTTGACTTGTGGACAACTTGTCCATAAGTTTTCCCTTGATGCTTCAAAGCCTCTGATTTCATTTTGTATGCAAAGGCTTTTTCGCTTGGCAAGATATGCTCACGGTGTATGTTTGAATCCACCATTTGCACAATCGCCTCATCTTTTGTAAGTTCTTTTATTGTCACGGGTATGCTTGTTATCCCCAATTCCTTGCACGCTTCAACTCGTCTGTGACCGCTGATAATTTCATATTTACCGGCCGGAAAAGAACGAACGATTATCGGTTCAAGCAGTCCGTTTTCTTTTATGCTTTCTGTTAATTCTTGTTGCTCAATTCCGCTTCTTTTCTTAAACGGATGATTTTCAAAAGGAACGAGCAAATCTATGCTTATGGTTTTTATCATTTTTCTGCCTCCTTTAATATTTCAACTTTTTTAAGGGAAATACCCTTATGATTTTTCTCATAAATCAATCTTAAATTTGTTCCGTTATCTATCTCGTAAAAGCCAAGATAACTCTGCCACCAAAATACAGGTGTGATTATTTTTCTTCCGTCACTTAGCCGAAGAAAAAGTCGCATCATATTTCGACTTGCCTCTGCTCGCATTATCAACTTTGCGAAGTATTCGCCCTCTTTGTCAATAAATTTGTAGTCAGAGGTAATGATGTGTTCCTCTCTCATTTCTTCTCTTGTGTAAACTTTGTTTTGAATCATAATATATCCCTTCTTAATAAATTCTCTTTATCGGAAAGTAAAAGCTATATATTTATTTATATATTTATACGGCTGCTCTACGTTTTGTTTTATTCATCGATTTATCTTTGCTTTACACCTCTATTTCTGTATTGATTTGGTACCGAAATCGGTAATTTTTCTTTTGTATCGACATTTTATTGAAAACAAGTATCGCTATATCAAATTAACCGCTGTCATCATATTCACGGCGATTTTTAACACTTTTTGCACCTCTTTTGGATTTGTACTTCGGGCAGAAAACAACGATTGCCTTGTGACTTTGCTTGCATTTGTTTTTGCATTTGAGGCAAAGGCCGTTGTATGTTCTTCTGCCTGTTTCGGGATTTATGAAAAAATCCCATTCTTGTTTTGCTTTCTTTGATAATCTCGGCATTGTAAAAACTCCCTTCACTTGTTTGAACTGAGAACGCTTTTTTTGGGGGGTGCTTTTGAAAAATTTATAAACATTTAACATTTGCTCCTCTACTCATTTGGACAAAGGGTGACGAAATGCACACCCAAAATTGCCGATTTAACGGAAATTTTTTAAAAAAATATTTTTACTCCTCTACTTGTTTGAACCGTGAACAAAAAAGTCAGGGTATTTCGGCGAAAAATTTGCAAAAAAATAAAGTCCCTCGTTTCTTGAAAGTTCAAAAAACGAAGGACCGAGTCCGTAAAAATATTAAATTGTAATTGCAATGCACAAATTTAGCGAGCAGACCGTTTGTATATCCAAACGGTAATTTTGCTATTTAGGGACTCCCTAAAACCCGTTGAAAACAGTTTATTATTACAGAAAAATACCTTCGGGTTGTTTCGTATATCGAAAATTGAATAAAACTATAATTTTGAATAAATATTTAGGGCTGTAAATACAAAAAATTGGCGTTCGCAAACTTATTGTGTTGAATATTTCTGCTCTGAATGTTATAATTGATTCAAACAGGCAAGGAGGTCAATTATGAAAGTCAGCTATGACAAATTATGGAAAATATTGATTGATAAAAAAATGAAAAAATATCAATTAAGAGAACAAGCTCACATAAGCAGCAATTCTGTTGCAAAGTTAAGTAAGGGAGAATTTGTCAGTATGGAAGTCTTGCTTAAAATATGCGAAACCCTTGATTGTGATATAGGCGATGTATGCGAATTTTATAAGGATGACGGAGAAACCGAAAATGCATAAAACAAAAGAACAAATATCATACAATATGCAACAGGTTAAATCCAAAGACACAAAGATAGAAGTTATGCTCAGAAAAGAACTTTGGTCAAGAGGTTTGCGTTATCAAAAGAACAGTAAAAAAGTGTTCGGAAAGCCCGATATTGTTTTTATTGGCAAAAAGGTTGCCGTGTTTTGCGACAGTGAATTTTGGCACGGTTATGATTGGGACAATAAGAAAAAGGAATTCAAATCACATCAAGAGTTTTGGATTCCTAAAATTGAAAAAAACATTGCTCGAGATAATTTGGTAAATGAAACACTTGAAAATTCGGGTTGGACAGTACTTAGATTTTGGGGCAATGATATAAAAAAGAATTTACAGGCGTGTGCCGATGAAATTGAGAGGACGGTAAAAAGTAAAAATGACTAAATATAAATCTATTGATTTGTTTGCGGGAATCGGTGGCATTCGTCTTGGATTTGAACGAGCCTTTGGGGATGAAATAAACACGGTTTTTGTAAGTGAGTGGGATGAATATGCACAGAAAACATACAAGGCGAATTTCAAAGATGATTTTGAAATTGCGGGAGATATAACCAAGATAAACGAAACCGATATTCCGCAATTTGATATATGTCTTGCGGGGTTTCCTTGCCAAGCATTCAGTCTTGCGGGAAAAAGACAAGGGTTTGATGATAATTATAAAGGTCTTTGCCGAGGCACTTTGTTTCTTGATGTTGCGAGAATTTGCGAAGCAGACAAACCAAAGGTTATTTTTTGTGAGAATGTCAAGGGATTAAAGATTCACGACAGAGGAAGAACATTTGAAATAATTATAAAAACTTTTGAAGATTTGGGTTATAAAGTTTTCAGCGATGTACTTAACAGTAAAGATTTTGGAGTCCCTCAGAACAGAGAAAGAATATATATTGTGGCTTTCAGAAATGATATTGCACCCGAAAAATTTGAATTTCCAAAGGCGACGGATGATACAAAAAGGCTGAAAGATATTATAGAAGAAAAGCCTGTACCGGCTAAATATTATTTAAGTGATGTTTATGTTGAAACCCTCAGAAGACACAAAGCTCGTCACGAGGCTAAAGGTAACGGATTCGGATACGAAATTCGTGAATGGGACGGCATTGCCGGTGCTATTGTATGCGGCGGAATGGGAAGAGAACGCAATCTGCTGATTGATAAACGTCAGAAAGATTTGACACCGACAACACACATTAAAGGCGAAGTCAATAAGGAAGGTATCAGAAAAATGACACCGAGAGAATGGGCTCGTTTACAGGGATTTCCCAATACTTTCAATCTGCCTCTTGCAGATGTCCATCTTTATAAACAATTCGGAAACAGCGTAACCGTAAATGTTATTGAAGCTATTGCAAAACAAATTAAGGAGGTACTTGATAATGCCTAAACTCTCTGGAAACAAAGGCGAATGGAGCGAAATATATGCGTTTCTTCGTTTGCTTGAAATAAAGAAATTGTATGCTGCTGATGCCGAATTGAATAAAAAAGATGATATGTTTTATAACATAATCAATATCATCCGTACCGAGCCTATCGGTACACTTGAATTCAGAATAAACAGAACAGAAGATACAATAACTGTTTTTAATACCTCCGACAGCACGGAATTATTAACGCTTCCTTGTTCCGAATTCAAAAATGCAGCAGACAGACTGTACTGCGAAATAATTGAAACAAACGCTTCTGCATTTGCTTTGCCGGATACAGAAGAATTTCTTGATACATTGAACATCGGTGTGCTTAAAGCAAAGTCAACCGACAAAGCCGATATTCGGATAAAAATTCACGATATAAATACGGGCTACGAAACAGTTCAAGGCTTCAGCATAAAATCAAGACTTGGCAGTCCGTCCACTCTTGTTAACGCCGGCAAAACAACAAACTTTGTTTTTGAAGTGACAGGCAATATTGATGATGCGGTTGTGCAAGAATTTAATACTTGTTCAAAGAAATTCAAGGACAGATTTGAAATACTTGACCGTAACGGTTGTGATATAAGTTACGATTCAATGGAAAATGATGTTTTTGAGAGCAATTTACAACTCATAGACGGCGATTTGCCGAAGATTTGCGGTTATATGCTTAAAGAATATTATTCGTCGGGAGTCAACACAGTAACAAATTCACTTGAATCTTTAAATGTACATAATCCAATCGGATATGATTTATCAAAAGGTCATCCGTTTTATGAATATAAGTTCAAAAAATTTCTTGCAGAATGTGCACTCGGCATGCTTCCGTCAAAAGTTTGGGACGGTACTGCGGACGCAACAGGCGGATATATTATAGTCAGAGAAGATGGTGAGGTTTTGTGTTATCATCTGTTTAACAGAAACGAATTTGAAACCTATTTGATAAATAACACTAAATTTGAAACAGCAAGTACATCCCGTCACGAATTCGGAAGTATATACAAAGATAACGGAAAATATTATATCAAACTGAATTTGCAGGTTAGATTTATAAAATGAGGTATATATATGTTAAAGAAACTTGGAATAGTAAAGACAAAGAATAAAGGATATAAAGTATTTATGGAACATATTGCTCCGGATTTTTTAGATAATAGTATGATTCCCAGCGAGTATGTTAAGTTTTGTTGGAAAAAATACGAAACTTCCGGTGTGCCCAGAACAAATTCTTTAAACGGTACAATTTTTGAATTAATTATAGCAACATTGTTTGTCAAAGAAGGATTGGTACCCCTGCATTTACAAGCGCAAGTTGCATTTGTTCCTAATGTAAATTTTGATGCAATTTTATATACAAACGAAACAGGACCGATTGGTCTTAGTTTAAAAACAAGTTTGAGAGAAAGATACAAACAAGCTGACTTAGAGGCTATTGCGTTGAAATATGTACACAGAAAAGCCGAAAACTATCTGTTAACTATGGATGCAACAGAAGCCGGTATGGTTTCAAATAAAATAAAAAACGGAGATGTACTGGGACTTAATCAAGCAATACTTACAACATCCGATGAATTTGACAAGTTTATTGATGAATTAAAGAAGAAAAAGTTTGTTTCTCCCGGTTCAGTTGAAATAATTAAAGCCTCAAGAACAATTACAAGTGATGACATCGTAGCAGCTTGTAAAAAATAATTATGGTTATTTGCAGTTTATTCGCAGGTATCGGCGGAATTGATTTGACTTTTAAACAATCGGGTTTTGAAGTGGTATGGGCAAATGAATTTGACAAAGATGCTTGTAAAACTTACAGACATAATTTCCCCGACACCTTGTTATCCGAATGCGATATAAGAAAAGTTAATGCAAAAGATATTCCCGATTTTGATATTCTTACTGCAGGATTTCCTTGTCAGTCGTTTTCGGTTTGCGGAAACAAAAAAGGCTTTGCAGACGAGCGTGGAAATCTGTTTTTTGAAATAATGAGAATTGCCGATGAAAAACAGCCTCAAATCATTTTTCTTGAAAATGTCGCTAATCTTACCGAACACGACAACGGCAAAACTTTCAATCGTATTCACAATGAGTTGTCGGAAAGAAATTACTATATAAGATATATCATTGCAGACGCTTTCAACTACGGAATACCGCAACACAGAACGAGAACATATATCGTCGCTTTTAAGGATTTTGATATGTGTAACAAATTTCAATTTCCGAAAGAACAATCGCTTAAAAAGCACATATTTGATATTATCGATCGAAGTGTGAAAGCAGACGACAGCTTTTATCTTAAAGAGAATTCCGTACAGTATCAAAAGATGAACGCTGCTATAACAGACGAAAATCAAATATACAGGTTTTCGGATTACGGTGTTCAAAAAAGCAAAGACGGAATATCTTTTACGCTTAAAGCCAATATGGGTACATGGTATAACCGTGTCCCGATCATAAAAGATAACTTCGGAATCAGAGCAATAACACCTCAAGAGTGTCTTGCCTTGCAGGGATTTCCTAAATCGTTTGATTTCCCCGATATTCCGATAAAAAGTATGTATAAACAGTGTGGGAACACAGTGGTTGTGCCAATTGTAAAAAGAATTGCAGAACAAATAGCGGTTGCCATTCAAAACAGCTTTTAAATCAATATACTCGTTGTTTGTTAAATATTTATTTTACAGTTAATGTAAGATTGAGATTGGAGAATGCATATGACAAACAATCTAGAAAACTTAAAAAATTATTTTTGCACAGAACATGAGAAAAAAATCTTCTGCACCAAACTTTGCGTAAAAGGAAAATGTTTTGACATTTTGTATGATTATGACAAAAAACATGAAATAGATAATTTTGTTTCTAATTTTTCTGAATATTTGCCGTATTATGTGTATAACGCAGACACTTTAGAATGTATTGACACTGAAGGAGATCTATCGACTATACTTAAAGAAATTTCAAAAAAGTGTTGGAATGGTCCAAATGTCCCCAGTCGCAACAAAAATGTAAACGGAATTTTCGGCGAAGTATTTTTGGATTTTTATGAAAGAATCGTAAAAAAAGCAACGGTGGCTTGTACATACGCAAGTAGACGTGATTTTAATAGCAATTATGAAAATAAAGGCTACGATAATGTTTTATTTCGTATAAAAAACAACAATGTTGAATTCGTTTTTGCCGAATCTAAGTTCGTTACAAATAAAAGCACTGCATCTTCTGCTTTGGTAAATGATATAACAGGTAAACCGGCATCTAAAGAAGAAAAAGCAATCGTAGGACATCTTACCAGAGATTTTATGAACGATTATATTACTTTCGTCGTAGAGAAAAATTCATATTTTTCTGATTCAGACAAAAAAGTATTACAACCTTTTATTAGAAATCTAAATAATGTCCTTATTAATCAGAACGGAAACTTCATTGATTTTTTAATAAATAATGATGTTTGCGTAAACTGCGTATTCTTTGCAATATTTAAGAATAAAAGTGTTAATCCAAGCGATTATGTAGATGCTTATGATAGTATTTATTCTGAAGCAGAAAAGCATCTTAAAAATATTGGATTCAAGAATTATTATATAGAAATAGTATTTATTCCTACAAAATCAAAGAGTACAGAAATTAAAGGAGCAATAAATGAATATTATAAATAGAAATGATATGGTCGAAAAATTAAACGAATATGCATTTAACAATAATATTCAGCCTGTAATTGAATGTTTAAATGTGCTTTTAGAAAACAAGCAACAATACCAGACCAACCTTGATTTAATTTTCATTGCTATCGCATCCACGCAAATGTATGGATTTTTATCTTATTTGACGGATGATGAACAACAACTTTTCTTCGAATGCGATTACTTTCGTAGTAATTCGTATAGAGGTATTGAAATACCATTCTATAATAGAGGACAGTTATCTTTTTTGTATGAACTTAATGATAATCAGAAGGTGTTTTTTTCCGCACCAACGTCGTTTGGAAAAACAAGTATTGTAACAGAGTATATATTAAACAGCACAGATAATCTTAATAATGTAGTATTTATTGTGCCCACAAATTCATTATTAGAAGAACTTTTTGAAAAATTCACTCTTTATAATTCGAAATTAGAATTAAATTATAATATTTCCACTCAGCCGGTTTATCCGTTAACCGGAAGAAATATTCTGTTTCTAACTCCTGAAAGATTTATGATTGTTGCAGAAAGTAGAATGATAAATAACTTTGATTTAATAGTTATGGATGAAACTTATAAAATAGTTGATGCTCATAATGAAACTATATCTGATTTTGTTAATCATAGAGCATTAAGGTTTAGAAAAGTAGCGGACCTTATAGCTAAATCAAATGGCAAAGTAGTATTTTTAAGTCCGTTTACATATTCTTTGACAAAATCCATGAGCGATTTTCTAACTAAGCATAATATAAAAAAGATTGATCGACAACTTGAATATGTAAAGCGCCAAATAGTAAAATTAGACAGTTCCGATGATGCTAAAAAATATTTTGGAGAACGCTTGACTTATTATAGGCGCAATTCGAGTTTAACTCAAAAAGCAAAGCTTATTTTATCAAAGTTACGTTCAAGCAGTTCTATCATATATGTTCCTAATTATTCTAAAGCATATGAACTTGCGAAGAGCATTGATTTTTCTTGCCTTAACAAAAATGATGATCCAAGATATTTAGCTTTTATAAAACATATTAAGGAAAATTATTTAGTAACTAATAGAGAATCCTGGATCGTCTATGACGCATTATGCAATGGTGTGGGAATTTATATATCCCCATTGCCTCGTTATATCAAAAAAGAAATAATAAAACTGTATGAACAAAAAGTGTTGACTACTTTAATTGTCACATCAGCATTTACAGAGGGTGTAAACACCTGTGCAAGTAATCTGATTTTTACGAGTCTTGTTAATGGTCCTAACACTAATAAATTATCAGATATCGATGTTTTAAATGTTTCAGGAAGAGCTGGTCGATTTGCAAAAAATACTATTGGCAGGATTTTTTGTGTGAACAACGATATATATAATCGAGTCATTGAACTTCAAAATACAAGCGATGTTAAATTAGAAAATTACAACTATAAAAAAGGACTGCAAAGACTTGATTTTGAAATTGAAATGATGGATGATGAGTATTTAAGTGATGCACAAAAAGAAGAATTAAAAATGCAACAATTTGAAATTGAAAAAATGGGTTTGAGTAAGTCCGACTTAAACATTTCCCTAAATGTTTCGAATAATTGGAAAATAATTTTATACAAACACTTCACAAAACTTTCTTGTGAGCAAATAGAAGAGATTTACAAAAGGATCACAGACATATTCGAACAAAAGGAAGGTGAATGTATTAATGCTTTAGATTATATTTTTAAAGATTTGAGGGATGCTTTTATAAATGCTCAAATTAATGTATTTCCGCAAGAACCTTATGAGATAAGTCCTTTTGATAAATCTGGTGATTTTACATGGGGAAGGCTATATCAAATTTATGTTTCAGGATCTCCTAAGAAAATTATTTCTAATAATATAAATTTTATATCTTACAAATTTTCCCAAATCACAGGAAACAATCATTATTCGAATAAACGTGAAGTAGAATCGTTATTTGAATCCAATAATGCTAAGTGGATTCTCAGATACTATAATAACGATTTATCTCTTAATATGAATGCTTTTTATGCTGAAACATTCAAAATAGTTTCAAACATAATCCAGTACAAAATTCCTTTTTACCTAACATTTTATGTGTCTATATTCAAATTGTTTATGAAGAAAAGAAGCACCAATAAAATTAGTGGTTCTGACTTTGATATAAATCGTCTTATAAATATTTTTGAGGACGGGGAAACTTCTGAAGAATATTCAAAACTTTTAGATTATGGTATTCCTATTACCACAATTACTAAAATTTCAAATAACAAAATTAGTATCGAAAACTTGAAAAAGCGAAACTATGATTCAAAGATTTTTGATGAATATGAAAAAATAATTATTGAAGAAACAATAAATCTTTTATGAATTTTTTAATAACATCTTTTCTTAATAAACGCAACAGATATGCTTAATTATCTCTTACTTCTTAGACTTGTTTCTGGCTTTTCAATGCTCGCAAAAAAGTAGAATAAAGCCGTCGAATATTGGTTAAGTTTTAGCGTAGTATTGATTTTATAATTTGTAGACAGGTCTTAGGGTGTCCCTAACGAGGTGTTTGGTAGTGAGGCTGTCCAAACACACCGCTTGTTTCACAACAAAGCGAAGGCGACCGATTTGGACAGCCTGTCCACAATTGGTCTGTTCGCTGAGATTGTGCAAAAGCGGGCAAGCTACCGTTTGGATATTCAAATGGTCTGCTTGCTAAGATTATGCATCGTAACCTCACAACCAAAAATCAAGGCACAGCTTTCTGGAAATATTCCGTCGGCTGTGCCTTGTTCTCAGTTAAATATTATTTGTGAATTTACAATTTCCGTTGCTCGGTTGCGGATATTGTTCATCTTTTGCATCCATAACATTGGGTTATACGATTTCAACTTTTCCGTAACATTTTCTTTTTCGGCAAGGTCTTTTACCAACCGAGAAAAAAGATTTTGAGCCTGCTCTTCGATGTCGGCAAGATATGAATCGAGCTTACCGCTTGTCAGCAAATTGTAGTAACGCACTTTATGATTTCGCTTCAAATATCGTTTCTGTCTCATTGCCCATACACCGATATTCGTTTCTTTTTCTTCTGCCGGCAACGAAAGATTAGGCAATAAATAATCGCTGACCTGCGTATAAGTACCACCGTTATTTTCAAAAATTGTTTTCATATTAAAACCTCCTTGATTTTTAGTAAGTTCATTATACAAAAAACAAAGTAAAATTGCGAATGTGCGGATTATTATTTGAATATGATGTTCGACTATCGGTAAGACTGTATTTTGCCAAATCCCTTATGAACATTCGCACCAAGAAAAAGAGAAGTACATTAGTACTTCTCTTTTTCTTTATACAACAAGCCCTAGGGTGACAGGACTTGAAAGTGTGACGAGAACGACTGCTGCCGGTGGCAGAAGAAAGGAGTTCGAGGAAGAGCTACAACAGGGAGTTTGAGGAAGTGCATTTATGCACAACGATAAACGACCATGTTGTACTTGGAGTTAAGAAAACAGTCCGGTGGACTGTTTTTAGGGAGAGCGTTGATGAAAGTATGACGATGAACAAGCCGCATTGGCGAGGATGGAAGTATGACATATAGCAATTTTTCTGTTTAAACGGGTAAAACCGCTGAAACACTTGTCGGGCACAGACAAACACGCCTCAATGTTTTGGCAACCCGAAAAAATAAAAATACGGAACAGATTTCTGCTCCGTAAAAATTATTTAAAGAATATCCAACCTTCAACCTTGTCGCCGTCAACCATAAAAGCTTTTTCTGCAATCTCCGCAAGCGGCGAATCACTGTAGCTGTCCGAATAAAAATTGTCAATTTTTCCGTCAGGAAAAGCCTCATAAAATCGTTTTACCTTTTCCTTTCCGTGACAGTTTACGCCCGAATATTTTCCGCTGTGCATATCTACCTTTGACGCCATAAGGTTTTTTATTTTGAGTCTTTTGCATACGGGTTTCAGCAAAAATTCGGGTGATGCCGAAATAATTACATCATCATCTTTCTTTTGTTCAAGGTAAAACGGTTTTATATTTCCTATGTATTCCTTCCAGAAATCATTTACATCCTTTTCAGTATCGCAATAGGTAAGAAATCTGTACATTTTTTCTTTAAAATCAGTTTTTGTGCCTTTTTTGAATACATAGAATTTTAAAAATGCTCCCAAAAGCGATGGGGCAAGAGTGAGTATTTTTTTATGCCTTTTAAGGCAGAATAAATAGAAGTCGGCTGTTGAGTCCCCGTAGTAAATCGTTTTGTCAAAATCGTAAACATTCATAATATGCAAATTCCTTTTTAGTTTTGCAAATAATTTTTGATATTCAATTCTTAGCAGAAGAGAACATCTGCACTATGATTATAATATGAGAAGAAAAATTTTGCAACATTTACCGTTAATAAGCTCATTTTGGCTGATTATCCAAAGAATATACCGTTATTCTGTTGCTTTTAACTCTGTTTTGTTGTACAATATACTATGTATTATTGTATAAAGGAGAAAATCCGTGTTTGGTTATTTGCAGATTCAAAAGAGCGAATTGCTTGTTCGTGAATACGAGGCTTATAAGGCTGTGTATTGCGGTCTTTGCAGGCAAATGGGTAAGGATTACTCCGTGTTTACAAGATTTACGCTAAGCTATGACTGCACATTTTATGCAATGCTTTTAATGTCGCTTAACCGTTCATGCAAAGGCTTTAAAGACGGCAGATGCACCTGTAATCCTCTTAAAAAATGCAAGTTTGCAACAGATTCCGGTGACGCATACAGAAAGGCTGCCGCATTTTCAATGATATCGGTTTATTATAAAATCATTGATGATATTCAGGACAGCGGATTTTTTAAAAAGCTGTTGTGCAGAATCATAAAGCCTTTCTTTTCTCATCAGAGGAAAAAGGCGGCAGATAAGTATCCCGATATGGACAAAGCAGTTTCTGATATGATGAAAATGCAGTATGATGCTGAACATTCGGAAAAGCCGTCTGTAGATATGTCGGCTCATCCAACGGCATTAATGCTCGCTGCTGTATTGTCGGCTGAGGCTCATGATGAAATTCAAAAAAGAGTTCTCTATGAATTCGGCTATCATATCGGCAGGTGGATTTATCTTGTCGATGCCGCAGATGATATAGAAAAAGATATCAAATCAAACGGATTTAATCCGTTTGTAAACAAGAAAACAGGTGAGGTAAAATCATTGGATTTTATAAAAGCGGTGCTGAATCAGTCACTTGCAAGGGCATATGATGCCTACAATCTTTTGAACTTTACCGATTTTAAGGGAATTTTAGATAATATGATGCTTTTGGGATTCCCTGCATCACAAAACAGAGTAACAAGCAAACTTGATACGGAGGTCAATAATGAATAATCCTTATGAGGTTCTCGGTGTGTCTGAAACAGCTACCGATGAAGAAGTAAAAGCAGCGTACAGAAACCTTGCTAAAAAATATCATCCCGATAACTACACCGATAGCCCTCTTGCGGATGTTGCGGAGCAGAAAATGAAGGAGATTAATGAGGC
>OGYM01000659.1_pt1 | contig 26268 bp, 18 predicted proteins | sample 1576491 | NCBI WGS metagenome assembly OGYM01 (sample SAMEA3541515, study PRJEB24748) | human gut metagenome | biome: human gut; feature: human-associated habitat; material: faeces | place: China | collected 2012 | reverse complement strand
CTTCGAGAGGACGGGCCCGGCTTCTGTCCATCCGCGATGCCGGAGCGCACGCCGTCCGAACCTAATTTTGGTAAAGGTAGTGAAAAAAATCGGTAATTCGTGTCATAAAACGACTCCTTGTGACGTTTTATTAAAAATAGTGTCGAACGCCTTGGGCGTCTGGGCCGGGAGTTGGGCCAGGGCGTCCGCAACGATCGTTTCGGCGGTGCGCTGGCGCGCGTCCTGCGCACCGGCTGCGAAGGGCATCAGGGCGGCGAGGAGTATGGTGATAAATATCTTTTTCATGTTTTTTTCAGGTTTTGGACGTTATCAGATTTTCCACGGCGTGCGCATCGGCTGGTCGATGAGCCGGTTTGCGGCCTCGTCTCCGACGAAGAGCTGCTTGTCGGGATCGAAATGCAGCGTGCGGTTCAGGCGCAGGGCGCATGCCCCGAGGTTCACGAGCGTGGAGCTGCGGTGTCCCTTGAGCTCGTCGAGGGCGAAAGGCTCGCGGTTGCGCACGCATGCCAGGAAATCGGTGTTCTGCGGTTCGGGGTCGGGCATTTCGGCGATCTTCTCCATGACGTCGGGAATCGTGCACTCGAAACCCTGATACACCTTGCCCAGCGGACCTTCGATGTAGGGGACCTTGCCCTTGCTTTCGTAGCCCTCGCCTTCGAGGACGATCTGACAGCCGTCGTCGTAGGTGTATACGATCTTGCGCCAGATGCCCACGGCGTCGGGATGCTGCTGCGGAGCGTCGACCTCGATCTTCACGGGCGAGGTGTCGTCCTTGCCCAACAGGTACTGCACGGGGTCCATGTAGTGCTGTCCCATATCCGTGAGTCCGCCGCCGTCGTAGTCCCAGTAGCCGCGGAACGTGGCGTGCACGCGGTGTTTGTTGTAGGGTTTGTAGGGCGCCGGGCCGAGCCACATGTCGTAGTCCAGCTCTTCCGGGACGGATTGGGGCTTGAGGTTCTCCTGCCCCACCCAGAAGAATTTCCAGGTGAATCCCGTGGCTCCGGAGATGGTTACCTTGAGGGGCCATCCCAGCAGGCCGCTGTCGACGAGTTTCTTGAGCGGTTCGACCGTCGTGCCCAGTCCGTAGAAGGTGTCCTTGAAGCGGAACCAGGTGTTCAGGCGGAAGATGCGTCCGTTCTGCCGGACGGCCTCCACCACGCGCTTGCCCTCGCCGATGGTGCGCGTCATCGGCTTCTCGCACCAGATGTCCTTGCCGGCCTTGGCCGCCTCGACGGCCATGATGCCGTGCCAGTGCGGCGGCGTGGCGATATGCACGATGTCGATATTGGGGTCGGTGATCAGGCGGCGGAAGTCGCTGTAGGCTTCCAGCGTCTCGCCGAACTTCTTCTGTCCCAGCGCAACGGCGCTTTCGAGGTGTTTGCGGTCCACGTCGCAGACTGCCACCAGCCGGCAGTCCTTGTTGCTGGTGAAGTGGTAGCTGCTCTTGCCGATGCCGCCCACGCCGATGATGCCTTTGGTGAGCTGGTCGCTCGGAGCGGTGAACTTCGGGCCGCCGAGCACTTGGCGCGGGACGATCGTCAGCAGCGCCATGCCGCCCAGCGTCTTCAGAAAATCTCTACGGGAGGTACTCATGTTTATCGGAATGTTAGTAGTTTATAAAGTCGTCAGGCGGAAATTGCGCCACTGCACCTTGATCCCGCCGCCGTCGTGGATCTGCAAGGCGATGCGGCCCTGTGCGGCGCCGATCTTGGCGTCGGTAATGTCCACCATCTCCTCGCCGTTGAGCCACGTCTGCACCCGGTCGCCCTCGACCCGCAGGCGCAGCGTATTCCACTGGCCCTCCTTGAGGATGTTCTCCTTCTCGTCGGGAATCTGAACCAGCCATCCGCGGCCGTAGGATTCGTAAATGCCCGCCGTGTCGTGGCCCTTGGGAGCCACCTCGCACTGCCAGCCGTGGACCTTCACGGGCGGCTCGACGAACGAACGGAAGAAGACGCCCGAATTACCGTTGGCGAGCTGTTTGAATTCGAGCGTCAGGTCGAAGTCGTTGTAATATTCGCGCGTGGCGAGGTAGCCGTACTCCTTGTCGGGACCGCTCTCGCAGACGAGGTTGCCCTCCTTGTCCACGTACCACTTCTCCGTGCCGTAGGCTTCCCAGCCCGTGAGGTCTTTTCCGTTGAAAAGCTCGACTTCACGGCCCGCCTTGCGCGGCAGCTCCTTGATCTTCAGGTTGCGGAACGAGGCCGGATAGCCGTGGTCCTGCAGGCAGATGACGCCCCGGCGGGCCAGTCCGTATTCGGGAGCAGTCTCCCACTTGCCGCTGTTCTTGCGGGCGAACCAGTCGTCGGTGTAGGCATCGAATTCGAGGATCTTGTGTCCGTTGAGCCAGTGCTCGACATGGCCGTTGTCGCAGACGATGCGCGAGTTGTTCCACTCGCCCTGCGGGTTGACGAACATCGAATCGGGATCGGGCAGGTGCATGGCGTAATCCACGCCCAGCCGCTGCCACTCCTCAAGTTTGGTCGGAGCGTTCTCGGCCTCCCAGCCGTCGTTGTCGATCAGCTGGTATTCGGGACCCGTCACGTAGGGGACCTTGAAATAGGGATCTTCGAGCACGTGATAGAGCATGCCGCTGTTGCCGCCGTAGGAGAGTTTCCAGTCCCAGTCGAGGATGAAGTTTTCGTACTGTTTCTTGGTGACGATGTAGCCCGAAAGGTCGCTGCCGTCGCCGTTGGCCTGAATGCAGCCGTCCACGACGTGCCACGGCTGCGTGAGCGAATCGCCGTTGTAATCTTTCCACTGGTCGAGCGTCTTGCCGTCGAACAGCAGCTCCCAGCCGTCAGCGGCCTCGGCTTCGGTGAGCACATTCTGGGGCGACGCGCACGAAACGCCCGTCGCAAGCAGCAGCGCGAAACCGCACGTCCGGGCGAGTCCGCTGCAAAGATTGGATCGAGATAACATAAGTTTAAGGTTTATCGGTTCTTTTATATATTGGTGTCGGCCTTCATCCGGAGGGGTCGGCTCCGGCATCGTCCCGCGCCCGGCGGCAGGCCGCGGCGAAGGGCGCCGTCCGGAGGACAGACACGTTTAGGGCCTGCGTCGGACGGTCAAGACAAAATTACCTTTATTTTATGAGTTTTCCAGCGTACATATCGAACTATATAGAACTATATCAGTCTATATACAACTGATTTTCAGAAAAATAAAAAACACACCCAAACCCCGGATTATATAGACTCCGGACATGTCACAACCCTGTTTTCGAGACCTGTTCCTCGAAATTGTCACGGTCGAGAGCCGCATTGCGCAGCTTGGTGCGGTAGGTATAGACCGTCGCCGAGGCGCAGTTGAGCAGCGAGGCGATATGCCCGCTGTCGGTAATCCCCAGCCGGATGGCGGCCAGAATGCGCAGCTCGGTAGTCAGCGACGAATCGGAGCGCGGCGTAAACCGGAACTCAGGTTGCAGCAGCTCGTTGACCTGTCCGATAAAGTTGGGGAAGATATCCAGAAAGGAGCTGTCGAACGACTGGTAGAATTTCTGGTACTCGCCGTCGATCACCTGCGACGAATTGAGACGCCGCACGACTTCGTCGGCGCCCTTGGTCTTGGCGATGCGGCACACTTCGCGGCGGAAGGCGTCTATCTGCTTGATATAATGGACCGAAAGGTCGATATAATGGCAGACATAGCGGTCCTTGATGCGGTTGGAATCGACCAGCGCGTTGTTGATGTCGCGGATATGGTCGTTCTTTTTCAGCAGTTCGTCGTGCTTCTCGCGCAGCAGGTCGCTCATCCGGATCAGCTGTTCGTGACTGCCTTGCAGACGGCGGTGCTGCCAAAGGACGAACCACAGGATCGCGATCAGCACGATCAGGAAAATCCCGGCCAGCCAGATCGTGCGGGACATCAGCTTCTGCTGCTGGGCGATATTCGAAATCACGGCCTCGTTGATCTTCACCACCGCCGAAGAGGAGTTGGGAATCCGCGTCACCGATTTGCAGCGGATCGCGTCGTCGAAGGTCGAACCCATGTAGGCTGTCGCCCGGTCGTAATCCTTGCGGTCGAAAAGTTCGAGGGCCAGATCGTACAGCGACGAATAGGAGCGGGTGCCGGCGCGCAGGTCGGATATGGAGGACTCGGCCAGATAATAGAGCATCCGGTCCTCATCGCCCTGCCCCTTGGCGATATGCGCCATCGAATAGTAGACGAGGGCGAAATTCTGGTGGCTCAGGTTTTTGGCCGTCAGCGGTTCGAGCAGCTGCAGAGCCTCGTCGTAGCGACCCGTTTCGCTGAGCCGCGCGGCGGCCATGCGCGTACGGGTCTGGTCGCTGCAACCCGGCACCGAGAGCTTCCTGATATGGGAAAGCGTATCGCCCCACGCCCTCTTCTGAAGGGAATCCGCGGCTTCGTCGTAGCGGCGCGAAGCCACCGAGCTGTAGCGCGAATGCCAAGCCCTGTATTCGCCGGGCGTCATACCGGCCGTATCGATCTTCCGGAAAAGCTCCTCGGCCAGACTGACCTGCCCCCGCCCCAGCCAGACGTCGATGTCGCCCAGCAGGGCGAAGCGGCGCACGTGCCGCGACCCGGTCCGCTCGGCCAGCCGGTAGAGCCGTTCGACATAATAAGCCGAAGAATCGAGGTGGAAAGTCACGTAAATCTGCGCGACGGCAAAGAGCCGTTCGGCACGCTCCAAGGGCGGCAGTCCGTCGTCGATCCGGCTGCGCAGCGCGTCGGCCTGCTCCTGCCGCCACTGCTGGTAGCGGGGCTTGTTGGAGAGTTCCGCGTCGAGCCGTTCCAATGCCGCCTCGGTCTGCAGCGAATACTCCGGACGGTCGGCACACCCCGGCAAAAGAGTGCACGCCAGCACGGTCCACAAGAATCCGAAGGAGAAAAGAAAGTTCCGAGGTTGCATCGTCGTAATTTTGGATTGAACAAAATTAAAACAAATGCCCGGCATTACAAACTTTCCAAATTATTTTATTCCGCAGTCCGGGAAATCCGCGGTCCGGGAAATCTCAGATCCTACCATGGAAACTCTCCGCGCGGCGGCTTCCGGAGCGGGCGCAAAACGGAAAGTGAGCCGGACCGTCCGGCTCACTTTCTGTCATAAAGACTCCCGTAAAAATTCGGGTGCGACGCACTACAGCCCCTCCGACCCGATTCTGCCGAGCAGTTTGGCGGGATAGTTCGTACATACGGCCTTCATCTTGGGGTAATATTTCAGGACGTAGGTCATTTCGGGGTCCGTATCGGCATTGTAAACGCTCAGCGCGACACCGGCGTCGAGGTAGCTCTGCAGCGGGTACTTCGGATTCGAAACTTCAGCGCCGCCGGCAAAGAAGTTCGAGTAGTCGAGGTTCGCCCACGGATCGAGATAGGACTTATAGGCCGAAGGCGCCGAGTAGCTCATCCAGCCGACCTTGATGCCGGCCAGCTGGGCCGCGGAATAACATCCCGCCCAGATGGCGGCATTGCCCGAAACGATGAACTCGCAGAAATGCTGGGCCTTCTTCTCCCTGATGATCTCGCAGGCCCGCGAGCAGGCCTTGACCGACTCGGCCGTGTTGGAGGTCGCGCCGCCCACCTCGATCCGTTTCACGTCGAGCCAGAGCCGCGTCGTTCCGGCATGGAGCGCCACGTCGATAAACTCCTCCAACGTCGGCAGCAGCTCGCCGTTGGAGAGCTTGCCCGCGGCACGCAGTTCGTCGAGCGTGTGTTCCCACGGCTTGAGGTTGTTCACATAACAGCCGTTGGCGGCATGCGCGACGACGACGTTGTTGTCGGCAGTCCAGTAAATATCGCACTCCGAGGCGTAACACCCCAGACTGATGGCGTAACTGAGCGAAGCGATCGAGTTGTCGGGATATTTGGCGGTCCCGGCCTCGGCCGAGCCGCCGCGGTGGGCGACGACCTTGTTGTTCACCTTTTCGGGAACGGGAATTTCATCGCCGCCGCCGTTATCCGAACCGCCGTCGGGATCGTACACGGGATATTCGACCGGGTACAGGTAATCGTCGTCGCAGCCTGCCAGCGAAAGGGAAGCGCCCATCGCAAACAGCAGGAGCAGTTTCAGTACTTTCATAATTCAGATTCGTTGTTAAGATCCGGCCGCAGGGCGGGTATGCCCCGCAGCCGGTCGGTCCTTAAAAATTCTCGTAATTCTTGACACAGCGGAACGACGCCGAGCAGTCGCCGATATTATAAGTGGTGCTGACGGTCAGGTCCGCGGCATTGTTGGTCAGCGCATTGATACGCCAGCACTGGTAGACGCCGCTGCTCAAACCGCCCGGATGGCAGATGAACATCTCGCCGCGGGAAGCATAATACTGATACCCGGACTTGAACAGCCGGCGGCCCTGCGGGAAGAAGTCGAATCCGAACGCATCGGCGGCCGCGTGGCGCGTCGGCGCCGCACTCCACCCTTCGGCCGAACGCAGCACATCGGGCACGCTCCACTTTCCGATCATGGCGCTGAGCGGATTCGGCGTCACGCCCTTGGCTGCGGCCGCGGCGCAGAGCATGTCGTAGAAGTCCTGCACGTTGGCTACATGCCAGCCGTAGGGACAGATGCCCTGAATCTGCATCGAAAGACTCGGCGTATTCTCGAAATCGGCAGAGGCAAGCGACTTCACGCTGCTCACGGGGATATCGTTGCCGACGGCATCGACGAACGTACTGCCGGGACGGTACTCCGCAGGCCAGTCCGTAAGCAGGCGCGCCAGCTCAACGGCGGCCTTCGGGGTGCCCGTCAGGAACTCGGTCAGCGTATAGATGCGGCCGTATTTGGCGGACATCTCCACTTCGCCCTGCGCCTTGCCGCCGCTCTCGACTTCGTCGTAATCGCTCACACGGACCGTCTCGTAGCTGCTGACGTTCGACGTATAGCCGCCGACGTTGTTCGCATCGGAGACCATGCGGCTGCCGAGCTTGATGCCGCCGATATTCTCGCCGCCGTTCCAGTCGAGACCCGCGCGCATCCAGACCTTGGTGCGGCCGTTGGCCGTGTAGGTCGAGGTCGCGTATTTCGCCACTTCACTGTCGGGCAGACAGTTGGGAGTCGTGATGCGCTCGATCAAATAGGTCTTCTCGTTCAGGTTGAGCGTAACGATCCGCAGTCCGGCCACATCGACCGTCAGGTCGGTTTCGGCCGCCGAGAGATTGCCGGCGCCGTCGAGGTGGTAGGTATCGCCTTCGGTCGTGTAAACCGAGAAACGTCCGTTCTTGACATAGACGCTGTCCACATACACCCGGTCGGAAAGTTTGGTCATCTGACCCCACTTCTCGCGGGTCGGGTACTTGGGCACGCCGCTGCCGTAGAGGTAGCAGTAGACGTCCTTGCGCAGCTGGGTGACGGGAATGACCGTCCGGGCTTCGCTCGTGTCGGGCGTGCCGGCCGTGACGGTGATTTCGGCCGTGCGGTCCGCCGTATTGTCGCCGTATTCGGTGCAGGTCACCGTTATCGTGCCGTCGCCGTTATCGACGACCGTACACCAGTCGGAATCGGACACGGCCGCAAAGGTATCCATATTGGTGTCGATCGCAACGGCAGCGGGCTGCGGATTCTCGGCCATGAAGGTCAGCGATTCGGGCGCGGCCTTCACATAGGCGTCGGCATAGATGCCCTTCTGCACGACCGGGACTTCCAGCACCGTGCCGTCGGAGACCGTGATCGTAAGCGTCGTCTGACGTTTGTAAGCCGTATTTTCGAGGAAGGCGAGGACAACGGCGTCCTCATAAACGGTTCCCGTGCTTTCGCCGGGGACCTTTTCCCGGACCGCGGTCACCCATGCGGACTGGACCGAACAGGACCAGTCCAGATTCCGCTTCGACTTCGGCGCGAGCGTGACGACCACATTCTGGGTCGCGGCGGCGCTGCCGACCGAGACCGTCGAGGGATAGATGCTGATGAGCGTCGCCGTCGAAAGCAGGTCATCGTCGGTATCGGTCGAATAACAGCCCGCAAGCAGCATGGCTGCAGAAAGCAGCGCCGCCGTATATAGCATTCGTAATGTTTTCATTCTGAGTCAGCTTTTTTCATTAAACAATACACCGTTACGACCAGCCCTGTGTCTGCGTGATCTTGTTGTTCTTGTTCATCGCCTTCTTCGACACGGGCATCAGCAGCTGGTTGGGGCGCGACGTGTCGATGCCGCACTGTCCCAGCCCGTCCACATAGCGGTAGGGGTTGTAATCATGAATCGCCCCCAGACGGATCAGCGTGAAATAGACGTTGCCCTCTTCGGCGAACTCCTTGAGGTTCTCGTCCACGAGCGCCTGCCGGACGGCCGCGGCCGAGGAGTCGGTATAGAAATTCGCTTTGCCGTAGGCGCGCTGCGCCAGCGTATTGAGGGCCGTGAGCGCTCCCGAATAGTCCTTCCGGTGGTAGCGCAGTTCGGCCAGCATGGTGTAATACTGCGCATAGCGGTAGAGGATGAAATCCTGCTCCCAGACCATCGTGCCCGTAGAGATATTGCCGATGAGCTTGTTGGGCCACTGGATGACTTCGTACATATCGCTGACGCCCGTGCGCTCCATGTAGGTCACATCGGTCCGCTGGTCGCCCAGCTCCTTGCTCCGCTTGAGGAACCCGATGAAGTCGTCCGAGTAGAGGAACCACTGGTTCGAACTGACGGGCACCCCGTCGGGAGCGTTGCGGTACTCGGCCTTGATCTGGGTGCTGCCCCAGATGAAGTAGGAGAAGTAGCTGCCCGACGTATACTCGCCGTTCTCCAGATGCAGGGCGAAAGCGATCTCCTTGTTCTTTTTGTTCGAGATGCTGAACACATCGGCGAACCGGTCGAGCAGGCCGGCCGACTGCACCGCGCCCAAAGCCGTCTCGGCCATGGTCAGGTAGCCGTCGCCGCCGCCGGCCGCATACATCCAGAGCGCGAAGTCGGCACGGAGCAGATTGACGTTGTCGGCCGTCGCATAGTAGCAACCCTTCGCATTGGTCCTGATATACCCCGCCGCAGCGTTCAGGTCGTCTTCGATCCGGGCATAGACCTCGGCGACCGGATGGCGCGAGGGATAGATCGCCTCGCCGGTTCCCTCGGTCGGAGTCGTAATCACCGGAGCGTCGCCCCACACGCGGGCGATCCAGAAGTAGCAGTACGCCCGGATGAAACGGGCGTTGCCCAGACAGTAGTTCATATTGTCCTCGGACATGCCGATTCCGGGAGCGTATTTGAGCACCTGATTGCACTGGTCGATGGTGGTGTAGAGATAGCTCCAGTCGGTCGAGGCGTCGGAGGCGCTGAGGGTGTTGAGCATGACGTCCAGCATGTCGTTGTCGCACAGCGAGCGGCCGGTGCCCTTGCCCCACATGGCCGGGCCGACGCGCAGTTCGCCCCAGAAGAAAGGATTGGCCTTGCTTTGGGCGAACGCCTGCCGCAGGCGGTAGTAGATGCCGGTAGTGGCGGTGAGGGCGTCGCTCTCGCTGGTCCACATGTTGGTGGTGTTGAGCTTGTCGGACTGCGTGACATCGAGTTCCCCGTGACAGGAAGTGCTCAGCGCAACCGAGGCGGCCCCCAGAACAGAAAGGATTATTCCATATATTTTCATAGCATTCTTGTTTTTAGATCACCGAATCATCCGCATTCTCAGAAGGTCGCCTTGAGGCCGAAGAGCACCTTGCGCGTCGGAGGATAGTTGTTGAACGAAGTGGCGCTCGAACTGGTAACGCTGTACATGCCCGTCGAGCTGCCGACCGAGGCGGATTCGGGCGAAATACCCTTGACGCCGGTCCAGTAGCAGAGCGTGTTGCCCGACACGGAAACGGTCAGACGGCCCAGACCGACCTTGCGGATCCAGCGCAGCGGGAGATCGTAGGAGAGCGTCACGTCGCGCAGGCAGAGGTAATCGGCCTTCTGCACGTTGATATTCGAAATGCGCGAGTAGTTGCGGTTGCCGCCGTCGGCGTCGTTGGGAGTCAGGCGGGCGAACTTGGTGTCGTCGCCGGGCTTCTGCCATGTATTCAGGGCATCGTAGACCAGATTCCAGTTGCAGTTGCCCATCGAGGTCTGGAAGCAGCGCGTATACTGGTAGTTGTAGATCGAATGTCCCAGCGCATAGTCGAGGTAGACCGAAAGGGTCAGGTTCTTGAATTTGAAGGTATTGTTCATACCGCCCGTCGAATGGGGCACGACATTGCCCAGCAGGAACATGTCCTCGCCGTTGATCTGCTCGCGGCCGTCGGCCGTAAGCGCCGACCCCGCGCGGTTTTTCCACTCGTAGTCGCCCACGTCCTTGCGTCCGGCGATCGACAGGCCGTCCGAACGGCGGTAGCCGTGCGAGTTGGAGTCGTAAAGCGCGGCGTCGGCCTGCGCCTCGGATTCGATGATATGGGAGGTCTTGTAGCCGTAGATGCGTCCCAGCGGCTCGCCGACGGCCGTGCCGCCGAAGCGGTAGCCCGACTCGGACATCGTATAGCCGCCGATACGCCATGCGTCTTTGCCGTCGATATCCTTATAGTAATACTCGTCGGGCAGCGACAGCACCTTGTTGGCGTTGAACGAGTAGGTGAAGTCGGTCGTCCAGCTGAAGTTCTTGGTACTGACGTTCACCGACGAAATTTCGAATTCGAGACCGTAGAAGCGGATCGAACCGACGTTCTGCATGGCCGAGCCGTATCCCGACGTATCGGGCAGCGAGACGTCGAAGAGCAGGTCTTCCGACTTCTTGCTGTAATAGTCGGCGGCCACGCGCAGGCGGTTGTTGAAGAACGCCATGTCGAGACCGATGTCGAACTGCTTGGTCTTCTCCCACGTCAGGCCGAGGTTGGGCAGCGTCGAAGCGAGCGTAGCGCCCGAACCGGCATAGATGCCCGTCACGCTGTAGGCGCCGAGCGTGTCGTAATAATCGACGTTGTTGTTACCCGTCAGACCGTAGCTCAGGCGGAGTTTCAGCTGGTTGAACTTCTCGACGTTCCAGAACTTCTCCTCGGAAACGACCCAGCCGGCCGAAACGGCGGGGAAATAGCCCCAGCGGTTATCCTTGGCGAAGAGCGACGAACCGTCGGCACGCATGGTGAAGCCCAGCATGTATTTCTCCTTGTAGTTGTAGTTCAGACGTCCGAAATAGGAGATCTGGCACCACGGCGTCTGGGTGTCGGTCCATGCGGTAGGCGTGGTGCCCGCCCCCAGCGTCGGGGTCTTGTCGGACTCGGCGCCCTGCACGGTCATCGACATGCCGTTGATCTTGCGCTTGAGGAAGTCGTATCCGGCCATGGCGCTGAGATTGTGGTCGCCGAAGGATTTGTTGTAATCGACGTGCGCCTGAAAACTCAGGCGGTTGGTCTGCGACCACCCTTCGTAGGTCTGGCGGGTCTGGCTGATGGCGTTGCCGGCCAGATACTGGTAGCTGTTCTTGTAGGAGTTGTGGTTGGCGATCTGGGCGAAAGCCGACAGGCCGTCGACAATGTCCCACTTGAGGTTGAAGTTGGCCGTGGAGCGGCGGGTCACATAGTTGTTGGTATAGTAGCGGTCGAACCATGCCGCCGAGATGGTCGTACTGTTGGTACCCTGACCGGGCTGGCCGTCTTCGAGGTAGTCGCGGTGGGTGGCGGGCATGAACATGCCGCGGCCCAGAATCGTCCAGTAGTTGCCGATGCCGCTCGAAGGGATCTCGTTGCCGCTGGTCTCCGAGTAGTCGAAGGTCGTACCGGCCGTAAGGCTCTTGGTGATCTTGAAGGAGGTGTTGCCGTGGAACGTAAAACGGGAGAAATCGGTATTGATGCCGATGCCGCCGTCTTTCATGTAGCTGGCCGAAGCGGCGTAGGTCACCTTGTCGCTGCCGCCGTTCACGCCGACGTAGTACTGCATCCAGTAGGAGTCGTCGAACCACTGGCTCTGCTGGTCGTTATCCTGAAAAACGATGATCTTCGACGGATCGACCGGATCGACCACCGAACTCCAGCCGCGGGGCACGCTTTCGCCCTCCTGCAGGTAGCGGGTCGTCCAGATCGACGAATCGCCGTTGCCGATACCGGCCGAGTTGGCGCCCGTGAGCACCTGCTGTCCGTAGGTATATCCGGGGCAGTCGTTCAGCGCACGGCGCATGGTGACGACATAGTCGCGGGCGTCCATCAGGTCGAATTTCGTCGCGGGCGAGGTCCATGCGGCCTGCGCCTCGAACGTAATCTGGGGACCTTTGGCGCGGTTGCCCTTCTTGGTGGTCACCAGAATCACGCCGTTCGACGCGCTGGCTCCGTAAATACCCGCCGAAGCGGCGTCCTTCAGGATTTCGATCGACTCGATGTCGTTCGTATTGAGTCCGGTCATCTCGCGGCGGACGCCGTCCACGATGATGATCGGCGCATTGGACTGGTTGATCGACGAACCGCCGCGGATCAGGAACACCGGATCGCTGCCCGGCTGGTTGTTGGCCGTCGAGACGCGTACGCCCGGAACCTTGCCTTTCAGGGCATCGCCGATCGAATTGACCGGAACGCCTTCCAGATCGGCGCCGCTCACCTTCGAGACGGCGCTGGTCAGCGTGCGGCGCGACTGGGTGCCGTAACCGACGACCACCACGTCGTCCAGCACGTTGTTGTCCTCGGCGAGCCGCACGTCGATCTGCGTCCGGTTGCCGACCGCGATCTCCTGAGGCTGATAACCCAGATAATTGAATACCAGCACCGAACCCGGACCGGGAACGACGATTTCGTAATTGCCCTCAACGTCGGACGAGACGCCCGTCTGGGTGCCTTTGACCATGACCGTCGCACCGACGATCGACTCGCCGGCGCCGGCGGTTATCCGGCCCCTGACGGTCAGCCTACGACCGGAATCCGATTGGGGGGGGGAGTTTTGCCGGGTCAGGATCACGACGCCGTCGACGACCTGCCACGCGATGCCTTTGTCGGCGAACAGCGGACCGAGAACGGCATCGACAGCGCCGCCGTCCACACGGATTTCCACATTGCCGAGCGGCATGACGCCGACCGACGATTCGTACGAAAATGCAATTCCGGTTTGCCGGGTCACCGCATCGACCGCTTCCTTGACGGTTGCATTTCGCAGGGACAGGGTGACATTGTAGTGTTGTGCATACAGCTCTTCAGCCGCCGACAACGTAAAGACGTTGCACAGCAACAGCAGCAACATACAGCATCCCGTCCGAAAAACAGATAAATTTTTCTTCATGATTAGGACTGTAAAGTTTTAAACTGATCGAGGAAAGCAGCAGCACCGGGCCCGGATGTGCCAACATGATTCGGATGAATGGAATCAGGGTTTAGTTCATAGGCAGTTGAAAATTTAGGTTTCTATTCAGCTATTCGGTTTAAGTCGTTTCTTGTTTCTATTCCGTGACGGCCGCCGGCGCGGGACGGCATTTCACGCCCGACATCTTCTCGATGATGTCCAGCACGTCATCGAGCGTATTGGACTTCAGGAAGTTGAAGTTATACAGCCGGTCGTCGTCGAGAGGCGCGACGGTCTCTATATCGACGCTGTAGATCTCCTCCACCTTGCGGATGATCTCGGCCACACGGACATCGGACATCGAGATCATGCCGTACTTGAGCAGCATCAGATACTCCACGTTGACCTCGGAGATGGAGATGTCGTGCGAAGCGGACGAATAGTAGATCTTCTGTCCCGGCTGCATGGTAATCATGTTGTCGTTGTCGCCGAACTGGAGTTTGACCACGCCGCGTTCGAGCACGACCTCCGTATCGTCCGTATCCTTATACATCTTGACGTTGAACGAAGTGCCGACGACCTTGACCACCACCGTATTGGTCTTCACGAAAAACGGATGGTCCCTGTCGGAAGCCACGTCGAAAAAGGCCTCTCCGTCGAGTTTCACCGTGCGGTCGTGCGGACTGAACGTCTTGCCGTAGCTCAGGGTCGATCCCTGCGCCAGCCAGACCTGCGTTCCGTCCAGCAGCCGGAGGGATTCGGGTTTGCGGCCGGTATTGGTGAACGTATAGTACGATTCCATGGCCGCCTTGTGCATGTCGTGGCCGACGAGGTAGCCGCCCACGACGAGCGCCACGCCCAGCATGGCGGCGGCGCTCCAGCCCGCCCAGCGTATGATCCGCGCACGCTTGGAGCGGTGCGGCGACGCATCCGCGTCGATGCGGGCGTGCAGCGCCTTGAGCGATTTGAGGATCCGCTGCGGATCGTTCTCGACGGAATTCCGGTCGCGCACGCTCCACAAAGCCCGGATTTCGCAAAACTCGGCTTTGTTGGCTTCGGACTCGGAAATCCAGCTCAGAACGTCCTGTTCTTCGGCCGGAGTCGCGTTTCCCTCCAAATACTTATAAATAAGTTCGTTTTTCAAAATAATATTGGTTTAAGATTAGACTTCGGTTATACATGCGCTCCGGCCTTGGTCGCTCCGTATAACGGCAGTCAGCATCTTGCTCTCTACCAATAATACAAAGCTGGGCAACCCACCCCCTAATCCGAATGCGAAAAAATTTTGCAGAAAAAGACCCGATCCGGCTTACGCCCGACCGGAAGTCAGAGCAGTTTGTCGCGCAGATTCTTCAGCGCCAGATACATATGATTCTCGACCGTGCTGACCGTCAGCCCCAGCCGCTCGCCGATCTCCTTGTTCGACATGTTCTCGAAAAAGCGCATGCGGAAAACCTCCCGCCGCTTGTCGGGCAGCTCGTCCACCGCCTGCCGCAGCTGCTGCCGCATGTCGTTGTCATAGATTTTGGCAAGGATCGGATTCTTGTCCGGATCGTAATAATCGAACACCATCCGGTCGATCTGCGAACCGTACCACGAGCGGTACTCCGTGTCGCGCTTGTGCTTCCAGATGTAGTTGATCGCCCGGTTGTAGACAGCCTTCAGCAGGTACTTGTACAACGGATCGTCCGTGGAAATCCGGTGGCGGTTTTTCCAGATATTGAAAAACACGTCCTGCACCACGTCTTCGGCCCACTGATCCCGGAGAAACATCCGGGCATACGACAGCATGGCCGGATAATACGCCAGATACAGCTCGTCGAAAGAGTCTGCATTCATCAATTGTTTGTCTAAATCGCTCATCGCCTGTTTTTGATTTTCGCGGAAAGATTCTTATCCCCTGAAATATTCATCGATTTTATTCGGATTTTCCGGATGCGAGACAGCGGTCGGGATATATTTCCACGATCGCAAAAATAGAAAATTATATTTAAAAGCAAGCCCTCTCCCGGCCGCGGAGAAACCGCTGCCGCAAAAACCGCCCGCAAGACACGACCGATAAAACGCTCAGGACAAAGCATTTACCCCAATCCTCCGAATTCATCCGCCGTACGGGTTTTTAGCGATTTATTCATGGAACCGCAACAGCCGGAAAGCTCCCCGCGCCGGTCGTCGCCGCCTTTCCGCATCCGGACTGCACTCCGTACGCCATGAAAAAAGGGTCGCGCGGCACAAGGCCGCACAACCCCGTACACCGGGCGTCACGGATGCCGGAAACCGGCCGCCGGAATGCAGATTACCGTCCCGTCACGCGCATATACTTGGCAAGCGCCGTACGGTAGGAGGCGCAGGCCGAAGTGAGGTTGTTGCGGCTCTGCGTGTAAAGCGTCTCGGCGTCGAGCAGGTCGGTGAGCGGCGCGGTTCCCACCTTGTAAAAGTTCCGGTTCTGACGCAGATTCTCGGCCGAGGACTCCACCGAACGCCGCATGAGCAGGATCTGCGCATAGGACTCCTGCACTTCGCTCCACGTCCGTTCGATCTCCACGGCAAGCATCTCCCGCGCCTGCAGTCGGTCGTTTTCGGCCTGCTGCTCCCTGATACGGGCCTTTTTCAGCGCATGGGCGCCGCCCCACCACTCCGAAACAGGCACCGAAACCTGCGCGAAGACCATTCCGTCGTCCACGCTCTTGTCCGTCACATTGTAGTAGAGATACCCCGCGCCTATGCCTACCGTCGGCAGGCGTTTGCCGCGCTCCATGCGTTTCTCATACTTCCGGGCTTCGACGTTCTTCTCCGCAAGCAGGTATTCGGCCCTGCGGTCGAGCGCCTCCTCGACCGGAACATAGTAGGCGGCGGGAGCCTCCGGTTCGCCGAATGCGGCATTCGCCACGTCGAATCCGCGCCAATCGACGCCGATATGCTGGGCCAGCAGCATTTTCGACACCTTCAGTCCGTTTTCGACCTTCAGGCGGTTCGACGCGATCTCCTGCTGCCGCAGCTCCACGCGCAGCAGGTCGTTGTTGGTCACCAGCCCGGCCTTCACCGAGAGTTCGACCTGACGGCGTATCTCGGCCAGCTGCCGCTCCACGGCATCGAGGGTCGAAAGGTTGTCGCGGAGCGACACGACCTGCCAGAAACAGGCATCGGTCCGCTCGCGCACCTCGGCTTCGGTCTGCTGCAGCTGCAACCGTCCGACCTCCTCGCCCAGCCGGGCGAGCTTGTTGCCGGTGACGATCTTCAGTCCGGCGAACAGGGGCTGAACGGCCGTGACGGAGCCGACGATGCCGCGCTTGACCATCGAAACAGGCAGCGTCCCCATCTGCGGAACGGCGAAATCGGCCTGCACCAGTCCGTGCTGCGCCTGAAAGAGGCCGCCCGACGCGGAAATCTGCGGAAAGTAATTGGTGAACGCTTCGCGGTGCGTCTGCGACGCGGCGTCGAGGTCCAGCCTGCTGTTGCGGAGCGTGCGGTTGTGTTCGACGGCGGCGGCGCGGCACTCTTCGAGCGAAAGCGTCTGAGCCGCGGCAGGAGCCGCCGCAACGCACAAGAACAGAAATACTACGGCTTTTTTCATCACTTGTAGATTTTGGAATAGAGCACCGGAAGTATCGTAACGACGAGGATCAGCGAACCGATGCCTCCGGCAAAGATCGTAATGCCCACGGGCGCCCAGAAGGTGCTTCCGCCCAGCATCATCGGCACGACGCCCACGGCGGTGGTGGCGGTGGTGAGGAAGATCGGCACCATCCGCCGCTTGCCGGCGTCGTAGGCCGCCAGACGCCCCGACCAGTGGCATACCTTGCGTTTGTCTTCGGCATGCTGGTACATCAGAATCACGTTGCGGACGATCATGCCCAGCAGGGTGATGAAGCCCAGCACCGAGGTCAGTCCGATGGTGAAGTCGGCGATCCGCAGCCCCACCACCGCCCCGAACAGACAGAGCGACATCGAAGCCATGACCACCAGCGTAATGCCGAACTTGCGGAAATTGACCAGAATGAAGAAGAAGATGATGACCAGCGAAATGGTCAGTCCCGACGCGATCGGGGGAATCGTCTCCCAGTCGAATTCGTAGGCTCCGCCCAGCTCGGTCGCAATGCCGGCCGGAAGCGTCAGCTCCTTGTCGATCAGCTCGCTTATGCGCGAATTGACACGCATGGCGTTGGCGCCGCGTTTGAGGTCGGCGGTGACCGTCAGGCAGCGCATGCCGTTGCGGTGCACGATTTTGCTCTCGCTCCACGCCGGCCCGACGTCGGCGATCTGCCGCAGGGGTACGCTGACGCCGGGCACGGGCGAAGAGACATAGGTGTCCCCGACGTCGGAAAGCGAGCGTTCGCCCCGGCGCACGTCGTTTTTGAGAACGACGGGCAGTTTGTAATCGCCCTCCCAGACGGCCCCTACGGGCACGTCTCCGGCGGCGAGGGCCAGATTGACGGCCGCCAGCGTCCGGGTGACGCCCAGCTGCGGCGCAGTGACGGGGTCGAGCCGCACATCGACGACCGCACGGGGATCCTCATAATCGGAGTGCACCCACATCAGTTCGGGCATCCGCCGCATGCGGTCCATCAGCCGGTCGCCCGCGGCGCGCAGCGAGTCGATGTCGCTGCCGTAGAAGCGGAATTCGAGCGACGGCACGTTCTGGTAGTCGAGCTGTTTGAATTTGACGTAGGCTTCGGGGAAACGGTCGGCCCATGCGTCGGCATATCGGTCGAGGATATCCTCGGTATCGTCGATCGAGGTGGTATTGACGATGAACTGGGCATAGTTCTTACCCGCGATCTGCGGAGCGTAGCTCATCTGGAAACGCGGCGACGAACAGCCCACGAACGAAGTGACGGACTTCACCCGCCCGTCGGCCCGCAGCATCCGGTAAACCGAATCGGCGACGGCTCCGGTCCGTTCCAGCGGGGTGTCGGGCCGCAGGTAGATCTCCACGGCGAACTGGTCGCGGTCGGCGAAGGGCACCATGCGGAGTTTCAGCTGCGTAGCCAGCACCAGCGAAACGGCCACCGAGGCAAGGCCCAGCGAAATCGTCAGCCACCCGTGGCGGAAGGTCCACGCCAGCACCCGCCGGTAAACGTCGTGGACACGGTCGGTAACGCTCTTACGCCCCTCCTTGCGGGGCTGAACCGCCGGAATGATCACGATTTCGAGGAACGGAATCACCAGCACGGCCAGCAGCAGCGAAACCATCAGGTTGATGGTGATCGTCCACGGGAAATAGGTCAGGAAGTCGCGCATCATGCCCGTCATGGTGAACAGAATCGGGTAGAAAATCATGCAGATGCAGATCGTCGCCAGCAGCAGCGACGGGAAAAACTCCCTTGCGCTCTCGACGGCCGCATACCAGCGCGAGTGGCCGCGCCCGATGTAGTCGAGGTAGCCGTCGATCACCACGATCGAATTATCGACGATCATACCCAGCACGACGACCAGCGCCGCAAGGGTCACCGTATTGAGCGGAATGCCGCACAAATACATGACGCCCACCGAGATGAAGGTGGAGAGCGGAATCGTGACGGCCGCCACGACGGCCGACCGCAGCGGGAAGAGCAGCATCATGACCAGAATGATGATGGCCATGGCCACGAACAGGTCGCGCAGGAACGAGTGCACGGAGTCGCCGACGACCTTGGCCTGATCGGCGATGCGCTGCACCGCGACGTCGGACGGAAGCTCCTCCTCCATGAAAGCGTGCAGCACCTCGTCCACTTCGCGGCCGTACTCCACGATATTGTATCCCCCGCGCATCTCCATCGAGAGGAGCACGCAGCGGTGGCCGTTGTTGCGGATATAGCTGTCCGGATCGTCGTATTCGCGCACGACGCGCGCCACGTCCTTCACACGCAGGACGTGGCCTTCGGGGTCGCTCCAGACGATCTGCTCCGCGACCTCGCGCTCCCCGGCCAGCGACGGCGCGATATGGATCGGCGTTTCGGTCTCGCCGTTGCTCACCGAGCCGCCCGCCGGGGTCAGCCCCTGCGAAGCCAGCGCCGCGGAGAGCACCTTCTCGCCGATGCCGTAGGCCGCCAGCCGGTCGTGATCGGCATATACCGAGATCTGCTCCTGCTGAACGCCGTAAGGCCGCAGGTTCGAGACCGACTCGATGCGGCGCAGACGGTCGCTCAGGTCGTCCATGTACCCTTTCAGTTCGCGGTACGACCGCGTGTCCGATTCGAGGGTGATCAGCAGGGCCGAGGTGTCGCCGAAGTCGTCGTTCGTCACGAGCGCCGCGACGCCCGCGGGAAGCTGCATCTTGAACGCCGCAAGGCCGTGCTTGATCTTCGACCACACTTCGTCCTTGTCGTTCACGTCGTCGTTCAGCTCGACCATCACGTAACACATGCCGTTCTGCGAGGTGGAGGTGGTCTTCGAACGCTTCACCTCCTTGTAGGTCATCAGGAACTGTTCGAGCGGCTTGGCCAGCTGTTCTTCGACCTCTTCGCTCGTGGCGCCCGGATACACGCCCACCACGACGCCCTGACGGATCGTATATTCGGGAAACTCCTGCTTGGGAATGTGAACCAGTCCGTAGATGCCGAAAACGAACAGGCAGCCCACGAGCAGGAAGGTGATGCGGAAGTTGCGCATCGACCACGATATGATATTGACAGAGCGTCCCATCACCACACGACTTTACTGCCTTCGCCGATCTTCTGCATACCGTCCACCACGATCCGGTCGCCGCTCCGGACGCCGTCCTTCAGCACGACAGCGTTGTTCACCAGACGGCCCGTCGTCACGGCCGTACGCACGACCGAGTCGCCGCGCACGGTCCATACGAAACGGCTTCCGTCGCCCGCCTGCTGTACGGCGCGCACCGGAAGCGCGATCTGCTCGGCGGCACCCGCAGGCGAAACCTCCACGCGGCAGACCATGCCCGGCAGCAGCTCGCCCCCGGCGTTGGCCAGCGCGGCCCGCACGTCGTAGGTGTGCGCCGCAGGATTGGCCACGGCACCCTTTTCGATCTTCCCGGCCTGAAACGTGCGGTCGCCAAGCGCCGGAACGGTTATCCGCATGCGGCTGTCGGCGCCGATCGCGGCGATCTCCTGTTCGGGAACCGAGAAACGGACCTTAACAGTCCCTATTTGCAGCAGGTTCATCACCGGAACGCCCGGCAGCACCGTCTCGCCGGCCGAAGCCCGCCGCTCGCCGACCACACCGTCGAACGGAGCGTACAGCGCGCAGTCGCTCAGGTTCTTCTTGGCGATTTCGAAAAGCGACTCGGCCTGACGGAGCCGGGTCTGCGCTTCGACCCATTTGATTTCGGGCAGACTTTGGGCCTCGTACAGCTGGCGGAGACGCCCGCAGGCGTCTTCGGCCTGCTCCAGCGACGCCCGCGCGGCGTCGAAGGTCTGCCGGGCCGAAGTAGAATCGAGTTCGGCCAGCAGCTGCCCTTTCCGCACGCGCTGTCCTTCGTCGGCCAGCGTGCGGGCGACGGTCCCGGCGACGGGAAAACTCAGGGATGCCGAAGCCTCCTCCTCGACCGAACCTACGTACACGGCCGCGCCGAAGCCGGCCGACGGCGCGGCGACGATCGTCGTCACCCGCAGCGGATCGGCCGTCCGGGTGTTTTTCGGAGAAGAACAGCCCGCCGCAATGAGCAGCAAGGCCCAGAAAATCGTTCGTTTCATTGGTTTACAGTTTTTCGATGCAAAGTTCCCCTTTTGCGGAGCGGCAGAAAAGGCCGCCGTGTCGGCTAAACTCGTCGATTCGTTCGATTTTGAACCTTTCGGCGAATATCGACCGGCAAATTGTTATATTTGTACGAAAAATCCACGACAAAATGAACGAAAAGGATATCCAGAGCTTTTCGCTCGCCACGCTGATCGACGTCTGCGGCCGCCGTCCCGGAGACATCTGCTACGACGGCTGTCTGATCGCGTCGCGCGTCAACGTGCAGGACGAAATCGACATCGACCTGTTCCGCTATCCGACGCGCATCGACGCCTTCGTCATCCTGTTCTGTTCCAAAGGTTCGGGAACCTTCACCTCGAACCTGACGCGGCATACGCTCACGGAGAATTCGATCTTCGTACACCTGCCGGGGTCGATCATCCAAGCCGAATCGACCGAGGAGATCGCGCTGCACGCCGTGATCTGCGAAGAGGAGTTCATCAGGCGCATCAACATAGACATCAGACTGCTCTCGCAGCTGTTCCTGCACGTGGAGAAGCAGCCCTGTCTCAAACTCGACGAAAAGGAGTGGACGGGAATCACCCGGTCGTTCGAGGAACTCGGCGCCGAGGGTACGGAGATGCCGGCGGACGTCTATTCCGCCGAGGTCATACGTTCGATCATCCGGACGCTGGCCTACAAGGTGTGCCGCGTCATCGGACGTCACATCGAAACGAGCGGAGAGCGGCAGGTCTCGGCGCGCAGCCGCAACGACGAGTATTTCAGCCAATTCATGAATATTCTGGGCAAACACTACACGCAGGAGCGATCGGTGGGCTTCTACGCTGGACAGCTGAACCTGACGCCCAAATACCTGACGACGCTCATCCGCAAGACCAGCGGCCGGACGGCCGTCGAGTGGATCGACGACTACGTCGTGCTCGAAGCCAAGAACCTGCTGAAATACTCCACGATGAGCATTCAGGAGATCGCCTATTACCTGAATTTCTCCAACCAGTCGTTCTTCGGCAAATACTTCAAGAGCCATACGGGCATGACGCCTTCGGCCTACCGGATCGGCAGGTAGCCGCCGGCCGGGCATGCCGCCCCTTATCCCCGCGTCCGGTACTGATTCGGCGTGCAGCCGGCATGCCGTCTGAAGAAGCGGACGAAATGCTGCGGATACTGGAATCCCAGTTCGCCGGCCACCTGCCCGATCGTCTTGTCCGGGTCGAGCAGGCTCTCTTTCGCCGCGTCGATCATCTTCAGCTGGATATACTCCTGCGCCGATTTTCCGGTCTCCTTTTTGACCAGATCGCCGAAATAGTTGGGCGAAAGGCATATCTTGTCGGCGAAATAGCGCACCGACGGCAGTCCCTCCCTCGCGGCGACGCCCTCCGAGAGGTAATCGTCCAGCAGTCGTTCGAAACGGGCCAGCGCATCGAGGTTCAGGTCTTCGCGCGTCACGAACTGGCGTTCGTAAAAACGCATGCAATAGTCCAGCAGCAGCTCGATATTGGTGGCGATAAGCCCCTTCGAATGCTTGTCGATGGCGTGCCGCAGCTCCATTTCGATCTTTTTCAGGCAGTCGAGCACGATCGTCCGCTCCTCTTCCGACAGGTGCAGGGCTTCGTTGGCTTCGTAAGAGAAGAAGGTGTATTTCCTGATTTTCCGTCCGAGCGACGTGCCGCGGATGAAATCGGGATGAAACAGCAGTCCGACGGACTTCGTGGGAATACCTTCGATATCGGTATAGCCGACGGTCTGTCCCGGAGCGATGCTGACCACGGTCTGGTCGTCGAAATCATATCCCGTCTTCCCGTAGTTGATTCGGCAGCCCCGCGTCTCCTTGAGGAAAACCGAATAGAATCCCATCGTCATCCGGTAGTTTCCCTGACTTTCGGCCGTGTCGAACCGGACCACGCCCACCAGCGGGTGGCGGGTCTCGAATCCGAAGAGTTTGTTGTAGCGGTCGATCGTATCGATCTTCAGAATTTCGTCCATACAGCTCGGTTTTTCCATACGCAAAGATAGCGCTTTTTCCCGTACGCGGTGCGGGCGTCGGTGCGAAACAGTAATCGGGGTAACTTTATCCGTAATCGGGGTAGCCGGCTGTCAGACAGCAGATTCGTTTCAGCTCCAAAAACCGTAATCCGGGTAATTTCATCCGTAATCCGGATACCGGCCCGAAGCGTTTCGGCAAGTAATTTTGCAACGTGGAAATCACCGATAAAAAAATATGAAACGGATTCTAATTTTAACGACAACACTTATTATGATGCACAACATCTCCTCCGCACAAACGGATGCGGACAATTTCTACCGAAGCGATGCGGTAACCGCAGAGAAGGTATCCTTCCCGAACCAGTACAAAATGAAGGTCGGCGCCAACCTCTTCCGGCCCAAGGAGATGAAACCGGGCGAAAAACGTCCCGCAATCATCGTCGGCCACCCGATGGGAGCCGTCAAGGAGCAGGCTGCGAACCTCTATGCGATCAAAATGGCCGAACGCGGATTCGTCACGCTCGCCATCGACCTGTCATTCTGGGGCGACAGCGAGGGAGAGCCGCGCAACACGGTCTCCCCGGAGATATACGCCGAGGATTTCAGCGCGGCGGCGGATTTCCTCGGAACGCGGGAGTTCGTCGAGCGCAGCGGCATCGGCGCAATCGGAATCTGCGGCAGCGGAAGTTTCGCCGTAAGCGCGGCGAAGATCGATCCCCGGCTGAAAGCCGTCGCCACGGTGAGCATGTACGACATGGGCGCAGCCAGCCGCAGCGGACTGAAAAACGCCCTGACACTTGAGCAGCGGAAGCGGATACTGGCCGAAGCGGCGGAACAACGCTACGCGGAGTTTACGGGCGGGGAAACCGCATACACCGGCGGCACGGCAGACGAGCTGACGGAAAACTCCACCCCGGTCGAGCGGGAATTCTACGCCTTCTACCGCACGCCGCGCGGAGAGTTCACGCCCGAAGGGGCGACGCACCGGACGACCACGCACCCCACGCTCGCAAGCAACGTGAAGTTCATGAACTTCTACCCCTTCAACGACATCGAGACCATCTCGCCGCGTCCGCTGCTCTTCATCGTCGGGGAAAACGCCCATTCGCGCGAATTCAGCGAGGACGCCTTCAGGCGGGCCGCCGAGCCGAAAGAGCTGTATGTCGTACCGGGCGCGGGGCACGTCGATCTCTACGACCGCACGGGACTGATCCCGTTCGACAAGCTGGAGGAGTTCTTCGCAAACAGCCTGAAATAAGACGGAACGACCATGAAAAAACGGCTCGCATACAGTCCGGGAAGACTGGTTGCAATCCTGACCTTCGGCGTCTTCGGCATCATCAACACCGAAATGGGCGTCGTCGGGATTATCCCGCAGATCGCCGAAACTTTCGGGGTGACGGTTCCGCAGGCGGGATGGACGGTGGGCGTCTTCGCGCTTGTCGTCGCCGTCTCGGCCCCGGTGATGCCGCTGTTGTTTTCGGGCACCGACCGCCGGACGGTCATGCTGCTGGCGCTGGGGTTGTTTACGGCGGGCAATATCGTCTCCGCGCTGACCGACAGTTTCGCGGTGCTGCTCGCGGCGCGCGCCCTGCCCGCCTTCCTGCACCCGGCGTATGTGTCGATGGCCTTTTCGACGGCCGCGGCGTCGGTGCGCAGCGAGGAGGCCCCGAAAGCCGTCTCGAAAGTCTTCATCGGCGTCTCGGCGGGCATGGTGCTGGGAGTTCCCGTCACCAGCCTTATCGCCGGGCACGCCTCCTTTTCGGCGGCAATGGCGTTCTTCGCCGCGGTGAATGCCGCGACGCTCGCGGCGACGCTTCTCTGCGTACCGCGGCTGCCCGTCGCCCGGCGCATCTCTTACGGGGCGCAGCTGGGCGTGCTGAAAAAAGCCGTGATGCGGCGTTCGCTCATCGCCTTTACGCTGATAAACGGCGCGATGTTCGGATTTTTCAGCTATATGTCCGATTTTCTGAACAGAGTCACGGAAGTCTCCTCCGATACGGCCAGCGCGCTGCTGCTGGTCTACGGCGGCGCGAATATCGCCGGCAACCTCCTTGCAGGACGGCTGCTCGCCCGCAATGCACGCCGCTGCATGATCGTCCTGCCGGTCCTGCTGTCTGCGGCCTACCTCCTGCTGTTCGCCGCCGGAGCCTACGCCGTCGCTGCGGCAGCGACAATTCTCGCACTCGGCGTTCTGGCAGGCATGGCCAGCAACACCGGACAATACATGATCTCCGACGCCGCGCCCGAAGCGCCCGATTTCGCCAACGGGCTGTTCCTGACCTCGGCCAATCTGGGCACGACCGTCGGCACGGCTCTTTGCGGGCTGTTCATCGCCGGGTTCGGCACGCGCAGCTCGCTGCTGGGCGCACTGCTCTTTTCCGCCGCAGGCATCGGATCGGTCATCGCCCGGAACCGAACCGGAAAATTAAAAGCCGCAACGCCATGAAACGCATATTCATTCTCAGCATGACGCTTTTCGCCCTCTCCGCTTCATCCGCATTGACGGCCTGCAATCCGGACGACGGCACGGCGAATCCCGGCACGGCGACTCCGGCGCCGAATCCCCGGCCTGACCCGGCGCCGGACCCAGACCCGAATCCGGACCCCGATCCTTCGACCGGCAGCCGGATGCGCATTTCCATCGGTTCGGCCCGCGATTACGAGGACTTTACCGCCGCCGCTCACAGCCGCGGCGCATTGGTAACCGTGGCGGCAGACATCCTGAGCCTCGCGCTGCTCAAGGCGCCGGGCGAGTGGGGCGCGGATATCGTGGTCGGTTCGACGCAGCGTTTCGGGATCCCGATGGGTTTCGGCGGTCCGCAGGCCGGTTATCTGGCGACCAAAGACGCCTACAAACGTAATATGCCGGGCCGCATCATCGGCGTGTCGGTGGACCGTCTCGGCAACAAGGCGCTGCGAATGGCGCTCCAGATGCGCGAGCAGCACATCAAGCGCGAACGTGCGACGTCGAATATCTGTACGGCACAGGCGCTGCTGGCGACGATGGCCGGATTCTTTGCCGTGTATCACGGCGCCGAGGGTATCCGCCGCATTGCGCTGAATGCGCATGCACATGCCGTCGCGGTAGCTGAAGGATTGGAGAAACTGGGCTATGAATTGGCGACCAGGAGTATTTTCGATACGATCGAAGTGAAGGCTGATGCAGGCAAAATCCGTCCGCTGGCACTGGCACAGAAGATTAACTTTTTCTATGTTGACGACAATCGCATCCGCATCAGTTTCGACGAGGTGTCCGATCTCGACGAGGCGAACAAAGTGCTGTCGATCTTCGCCCAGGCAGCCGGCAGGAAATTCGCGCCGCTGAAAAAGATCGACGAGCAGAGCCATGTGACCAAGAGCCTGCAGCGTACCTCTGAATACCTGACTGAACCGGTCTTTAAGAAATACCGGAACGAGACCGACCTGATGCGTTACATCAAAAAGCTGGAACATCGTGATATTTCGCTGGCCGACAGTATGATATCATGTTTCATGAGCTTCTGCATAATTTTCAATGCAGCGTCGTCAGTCAGAGTATCGT
>OGYM01000657.1_pt1 | contig 26375 bp, 20 predicted proteins | sample 1576491 | NCBI WGS metagenome assembly OGYM01 (sample SAMEA3541515, study PRJEB24748) | human gut metagenome | biome: human gut; feature: human-associated habitat; material: faeces | place: China | collected 2012 | reverse complement strand
GATAGGATTTTATCCGATGAAGATGACCGTGGGCGAAAACATCTTTGTGGAGTGTACGCAGAAGTCATGCGCCAGTTCGACACAATCCGAGAACGGGAAGAAAGCATCCGAAGCCATCACCGCACCCTTGAGGTCGAAGCCGAAACTGTGTGCCTTGGCCACCGCCTGCTTGAGGGCGTCCACACGGGAGGTCTGGCCGATACCGCTTGCCAGCAGCATGCCGTTTTTAGCGAAAACGATCGCGTTGCTCTTCGACTGCTTCACCAGCTTGTTGGCGAAGATCAGGTCGGCCATCTGTTCGTCGGTCACCTGCTTTTCGGTTACGCTGCGCACTTCGCCGTCAATGCCCCCGACCTTCAGGTCGCGGTCCTGCACGGCCACGCCGTTGAGCAGCGAACGGAACTGTTTGTTGCAACGGGTCGTATCCTTGAGCAGTAGGATAATCCGGTTCTTTTTGCTTTTCAGGATTTCGAGCGCTTCGGCGCTGTAAGCCGGGGCGAGGATCACCTCGAAGAAGAGCTTATTGATCTCTTCGGCCGTTGCCGCATCGACCTCACGGTTGCAGATCAGCACTCCGCCGAATGCCGAAACGGGATCGCCGGAGAGCGCATCCTTCCAAGCCTCAAGCAGCGTCGGACGCGTAGCGACGCCGCAGGCGTTGTTGTGTTTGAGGATTGCGAAAGTGGGCTCGGTGAACTCTTCGATCAGGTTGATCGCAGCGTCTATATCGAGCATGTTGTTATAAGAGATGTCCTTGCCGTTGAGTTTGTCGAACATCCGGTCGATGTCGCCGAAGAAAGTAGCGTTCTGGTGCGGATTCTCGCCGTAACGGAGCACGGTGCCGTTCGCAAAACTGCGCTTGAAGACGGACAACTGCTCCTGAAGGTTGAAATAGTTGAAGATCGCCGCATCGTAGTGCGAGCTGACGTTGAATGCGTAAGCGGCGAAACGGCGGCGCTGCTCGAGGGTCGTGGAGCACTGCTGTGAAGTGATGATCTCGAGCAATTCGGCATACTGGTCGACCGACGGAACGATCACCACGTCCTTAAAATTCTTGGCTGCCGCCCGGATCAGCGAAATGCCTCCGATGTCGATTTTCTCGATGATCGCCTGCTCTTCGGCTCCCGAAGCGACCGTCTGTTCGAACGGATAGAGGTCCACGATCACCAGATCGATTTCCGGAATTTCGTACTGTCCCATCTGCTGGCCGTCCTGAGCGTTGTCCCGGCGCGCCAGAATACCGCCGAACACTTTGGGGTGAAGCGTCTTGACACGTCCGCCCAGGATCGACGGATAGCCCGTCAGCTGCCACTTTTGTAAAATCAAGATCCGCCTGATCCCCGGAGGAGCCTGTGTAACCACCTGCTTTATCTGCAAGTACATCATCAATGGTTTTATACCAGTATTCCCATCCCTGCCCACCGGAATGAATTTTCATAATCTTGTCATCATGAATCCATTTACGGAAACTCTCCCATACTTCAACCCACTCTTTGGAGTTGATCGTAACCGTTTTTCCATCATCACTCAGCACCTTTCCACCATTTCCCAGTGCTGCATCAATCATATTTCCCTTGCCCCACATCGGCTCCCAGCCTGCCATGTCCGGATTGTTTTCATGAATCTTTGTTGCCGCGGATTCCAGATCCTGCCATGTTTTAATATCATCTGCATTAATTCCTGCATCCTTAAATGCCTTGATATTGTAATACATGATCTGCGTAGTTCCATATGCCGGAAATGCAAACAGCTTTCCATTTGTGTCATATCCCTGATTCCAGAAAACCTGCAGATAATCATCTTTATCAAAATTACTGTCTGCATCTACATACGGCTGAATGTCTGCAACCAGATCCTTCTCAGAAAGATTTCTTGCTTTATCCACATCCAGAAGTGCAACATCCGGAGCTTTATTTCCGGCAATTCCTGCCTGCAGCTTTTCATATGTCTCGTCATAATCTGCCTGCGTCACGGTATTAATATGATACTTAGTCTGTGACTTGTTAAATTCATCTACCGTATCCTGCAATACATTCACAGCTGTTTTTCCACCAGAAAACCAGAAATCCAGTTCTACGGTTCCCTGATTGTTTTCGCTGCTGCCCTTACTCTGGCTTGATTCCCCTGTTGTGCTTCCACATCCTGCCAGTAATCCTACTGCCATTGTCAAAGAAAGCAAAGTTACTACTATTTTTTTCTTCATTTTTGACCTCTTTCTAAAAATTAATTTCTTTTTCTTTTTGCTGCTTTGTAATTGTGCACATTACTTGTATGTCATGGGAATTTATCCCTTCATACCGGTATCTCCACCGATGCCATTAATGAACCACTTCTGTGTAAACGCAAACAGAAGTAAAAGCGGAATGACAATCACCGCACTTCCTGCCATCACTTTCGGCCACTCGGTTCCGTATGCGCCCCCTTCAATAAAAAAGCGCCGTAATCCCTGCGAAACAAGGCTTTTTTCAGGGTCATCTGTAATCAGCGATGGCCACATATAATTGTTATAACAGCTGATAAAGCTCATCAGCCCAAAGGTAATAAATGATGATTTTGTCATTGGGGCCACTACATGCCATAAGATTTTCCAGTGGGATGCCCCATCAATTCTTGCTGCCTCAATAACTCCTACCGGCACCTGCATAAATGCCTGCCGCAACAGGAAAATTCCAAAAATGCTGACAGCGTTTGAAATAATAAGTCCGGTAAATGTATTGAGCAGATTCAGTTTTGCCAAAATGATGTAGGATGGAATATATGTTGCCGCTACTGGAAGCATATATGTTCCCATAATGATTGCAAACAATACATTTCTTCCTTTAAATTTCATAAAAACAATGGCATATGCAATCAATGCTCCAAGCAAAAGTTGCAGCACAAGCGTCACAAATGACACAAACAAACTGTTTCCGATATAGTGCAGCAATGGAGAATCTGTAAAAATAGATATAAAATTTCCCCATTGTGCCTCTTTCGGGAAAAATACAGCCGTATCCATAATTTCACTTTTCGTCTTTAATGCGCTGACAATCATCCAGAAAAAAGGAAACGCTGTAAAAATTCCTGTAATTGCTAAAAGGATAAGACGTATCAACAGGCTTCCTCTTTTCTTCCATTGTTCTAACTGTTCCATTTCATACCTCTTTCTTTTCCACTGATTTAATAATGTACCCACTTTTTTGATACCACAAACTGGATAAGTGACAACATAACGGTGATTAAAATCAATATTATAGCAACTGCAGTTGCCTGTCCCATGTTAAATTCCTCAAAGCCAAGCTGATAATACATATATAAAAGTGTCCGTGTACTTCCAGAAGGACCTCCCTGTGTCAGAATCTGGATTTGATCATATGCCTGTAATGAATTTACCATAGTAATGATTACGAGAAAGAAGGTTGTCGGAGAGATACATGGAAGCGTCACATCCCGAAATCTCTGCCAGCTGTTTGCCCCATCAAGTGCATTTGCCTCATACAGTTCCTTTGGAACCTTTTCTAAGGCAGTGATATAAAAGATCATTGCATACCCAAGACTTTTCCATACAGTTACAATAATCACAGCAAGCATTGCAGTGCTGGAACTGTTGATCCATTGCAATGCCGGAAGATGGAAAAATTTCAACACATGATTGGCAATTCCTACATCCGGTTCATAAATCCATGTCCATACTATTGAAATTGCAACCGTTGGGGTAATCCATGGGGAAAATAATATAAATTTAAAAATACCATCCCCCCGGAATGCTTTCTGTAACAAAAGTGCTAAAATCATTCCTCCAATAATGGTCGGGATCACCGTTCCTATGCCAAATACAAATGTATTCCACAATGCACTGTAGAATCTTGTATCTTTAAAAAGAGCCACATAATTTGAAAGCCCGACAAAAGAATAACTTGGTGACATATAGTCCCAATCTGTTAAACTTAAAAGCATTGAACGCAATATTGGATAAATCCAAAATACCGTCAACGGTATCAGTGCCGGTACGACAAATGTCATTACACTGCACCATTTTTTCCAGTCAAATTTTTTCTTCAAAACCATTCCTCATTTCTTTTTTGTTGTCTGTCCTGCGAACGTTTTGAATCTTAACATAATGTTTTTTCCCGTTCTATCAATTTTCCGTAAAAAAAATGTAAGTGAAATTTTACAAATACTATGTAAAAAATATTTTACGGAGCAATGCTCCACATTTCCTGATTTAACACATCTTTTTCAAATTCACTCGTTGACTGGTGCAGATTTTTATTGAAATAACCGGTATCACTTTCCAGTAATGTCATACAGAGGGCATCCACAAAAACCGTCTGCGTAATTCGCGAGGAAATCCAGCGGCTTGCCTCACTCTGTACAAATGTTGGCGTATAAAATACAAAATCCGCATAGTTTGTCAATGTAGATCTAGTATCCGCGGTAACTGCTACCGTTACTGCCTGACTCAGTTTTGCTGCTGAAAGAGCATCCACAACCGCCTCTGTCTCTCCAGACATGGAAAACCCAATGGCGATATCTTTCGCTTCCAAGTGTCCGGCACTGACTTTCTGGTAAAACAAATCCGAATAATTACGGCTTGGAAGTCCCATATGCAGCAGTTTTCCGGACAATTCAGATGCTGCTCCCGCGGAATTGTCTGTCCCATAAATATCAATCAGATGCGCTTTCTTTATAACTGATGCAAGTTTTTTCATTGCTTTTAAATTCAGATGCTGTGCCATTTCACGAATAACTGCAATATCCTCCTGCATGCAGGATAATGCTGCTGGAAGCTGTATCTCATATTTTTCATCTAGAAGTTTTTTCTCCTTCCACACCATATGAAGGAAATCATTCCAGCCGGAAAATCCAGCTTTTTTCAATAGCCGGATCACGGTTGGCTGTCCCACTCCCGCACCTGACGCAACTTCGCGCAATGTCATTTGTCCTAACTGTCCACTCTGTTCCATCAACCAAGCGGCAACTTTCTGCTCCGCTTTTGTTGTCACTGCCTGAACCATTTTCACACGCGATTCCCACTCCGATTCCTGTAGCATTGCTCCGTTTTTCTTTTCTTTTTCAAAATCCTGTTCCATTTTCTCAATTTCCCCCTGTCTTTTTGCTTTACCAAAAATTTACACATTTTTTTGTATTTTTCTCTTTATCTTATCGAATCTATGTAATTCTTATGTGGATTCTATGTAAATGCTGTGTGAAGTTTATATTCCGTTTTTATCCCATATTCTCCGTGTTTAAATATTTGCAAAGAATCCCGCAAATTTTCTCAAAATTTTAGGACTATTGCGTTTCTGTTTTTAAGGGATTATAATCATTTGTACTGAATTTTTGAAGTTTCTTTAAGGAGAATTTATTTTATGAATATGCAAAAGAAAAATACAATTGATATGACACATGGATCTCTATGGAATAAATTACTGCTTTTTGCCCTGCCTCTGGCTGCCAGCAGCATTTTGCAACAGCTTTTTAATTCTGTGGACACTGCTGTAGTCGGCCGTTTTGCAAGCAGCCGTGCATTGGCGGCCGTAGGGAGCAACAGTTCGCTCATCGCACTGATGATTAATCTGTTCATCGGAATTTCGCTCGGTTCCAACGTAATTATTTCCCGCTACATCGGACAGAAAGCCGAAGAACATGTAAAAGCGGCAATTCACACCGCCATCGTTGTCGCTTTATGCAGCGGCATTTTCGTGCTTGTACTGGGGCAGTTCATTGCCAGACCGGTACTGACACTGATGGGAACTCCAAAAGATGTTATCGATCTGGCAGTTTTATATCTGCGGATCTATTTTCTCGGCATGCCATTTATCATGCTTTATGATTTCAGTTCTTCAATCCTGCGCAGCATCGGTGACAGCCGCCGCCCGCTGTATGCCCTGATTGTCGCCGGAATCATCAATACCGGACTGAACCTGATTCTTGTCATTGTATTTCATCTGGGAGTATCCGGTGTCGCAATTGCCACCGTTGTTTCTAATATTGTAAGTTCCGGTATTCTGTTTTATATTTTACTGCATGAACAGGAACCAATCCGTGTCAGCCTCTGTGGCTTGTCCATTGACTGGGGCGAACTGAAAAAAATCCTGATCATTGGCGTTCCTGCCGGCCTGCAGGGCATGGTCTTTTCCCTTGCCAACGTCTGCATCCAGAGTATGATTAACAGTTTTGGATCAAACGCTATCGCAGGATCTGCAGCTGCACTGAACTTTGAATTTTTTGCGTATTTTATGGTAAACGCATTTGCCCAGACTACCGTTACTTTTACGAGCCAGAATTACGGTGCCGGGGATTTTCAGCGGTGCAAAAAAGTATACCGTCTCTGCATGATTTTTTCCGTGATATTCTGCGGCCTGTTATCCGGTGTTTTCGTACTCGGCCGGGACTTTTTCATTCGCCTGTACACAACCGATCCGAATGTCCTGACTTTTGCCGTACAACGCCTTCTGATCGTCACCACACTGGAACTTCTGACCTCCACTTACGAGATCAGCGGCGGTGCCATGCGTGGCTTTGGCCATTCCCTGACACCGGCTCTGATCACCGTGGTCGGCTCCTGCGTGCTGCGACTTATCTGGATCAACACTGTCTGCCGTGCCGTACATGAATTCTGGGTTGTTATGATTATCTATCCGATCTCCTGGGTACTGACCGGTACGGCTATGATCACGGCATATCTGCTTCTACGGCGGAAACTGATGCGTTAAGCATCGGAACGGGCAAATGCATTCTTCATCTGTCCGCACAGTTCAAACAGAACTTTATCGAGTGTATCGGCAGCTTCTTTTTTTACCATATCTGCCACCGCATTGTTTGCTTCTGTCTTAAATGCCATGCGCTTTCCTGCGTCGGTTTCTTTTTCCAGCAGTTTATCATAATGATTGATAATCTCATGTCCTTTAGACAGCACTTTCTCCTGATACCGCTCGACATGGAACACCGATTTCTTATAAGAGGCATCTGCCATCGCACCAATCATCCGGCTTACCCAGTAAAAATTATCTGTAGAAACTTCTGCTGTCGTATTGGCCACATATTCCGGAGTTTCCTCCACCTGCGCATAAAATGGCACCATGGCATTAAAAGCATTGGAGCCATATGCAACCCACTCCAGTACATTGGCATCCTCTCCATGCTCCGGGCGGATATGTACCAGACCAACAAAATCATTGCGGTTGATACCGATGGAACGATACATGCCGCGCTGCCCCGGATCTCCATACGCTCCATATGGATCGTAAGGCGTTCCCTGATAATGCGAGGAAAGCACATATTTCACATCTTCCACCGTAATCTTGCGCTCCGGTACCAGTGTCCATGGCAGATCATCAGACTCCGGTGTAAAATCCGCATCCGGTCCATCCCAGTTGTATGTGTGTGGATTCAGGCAGCGCAGCATATACCACGCACGCGGTGTATTGTACACATGATCTGCATCGTCATGGCTGCCAAAAGCTTCGCGCGGATTCAGAGTGCCATCCATGGATAGATTCAAGTGATGATCCGAAATAAACTCCCGCATATCTGCGGAACACATATGATTTTCCTGCATGGTAAATGCATCATCCAGATCAAATGCATCAATTCCAAGCTGATTTGGCATAACCACATACGCATCATCCGGCACACGGCGTGCAATCCAATGATGTCCGCCAATGGTCTCCATCCACCAGATTTCATTCTGATCGGAAAAGGCAATTCCATTCATTTCATAAGTACCATAGGTTTCCAGAAGTTCTCCCAGCCGCTGAACACCCTCTCTTGCATTGTGGATATAAGGAAGTACTAACGATACAATATCTTCCTCTCCAATGCCGTTTTCCACCAGCGGATCTGCACCGAGTACACGTGGATTGGATGTGATTGTCTCGGTTGCCGTCATTCCGGTCCGTGCTTCATTGACTCCGCATGCACCCCAGATTCCTTTCCCTTCCACTGCATTTGGCATAGCCGTATAGCGAAGCGGATTTTCTGGAAGCGGAATTTCTACAGAAGAAAGTACCGCTTTGTATACACGTGGCTGCTCCTTTGGCTGCACCACAATCATTTTCTTTGGCGTAAAGTGATCATTTCCACCCGCATCATCATTTCTCGCAATCATGGTTGAACCATCATAGGTTGCATTTTTTCCTACTAATATCGTTGTACAAGGCATATTTTTTATCTCCTTTTTTCGTTATCGCAATCCGGCGTTTGTCCTTCTACCTTAATTTTTGTGTCCGGGCATCGCTTCGACCGTAATGTCTTCCTTTCGTTTCACCTCAAATACCGGAATCCACGCGGTCTCCGTAACCGGGGCATAATGCAGATTTCCGGTTGTCAGACGGTTCTGCTTCTCTGGTTTCAATTTTCCCATAAGAAAAAATGAAATCGCCCCACTCACTTCGCTTTGGGAACCGTCCGGATTCTTTTTATAAATTTTTTCTGCCGGTATTTCTTCCTCTGCTATTTCCAGCACTTCCCCATGGTTCCGTCGCTTTGCAGTTCCGCCCTATCTGATATAGAATACGCGGTTTTCTTTTCTTGGAATAACATCCGGATAATCCCCGTCCACATAGCCGAGCGCACAGTGTCCGATTCCCTCATATTCATCCTCAATCCCAAGGGATGCAAGCAGTTCCCTGCCCCAGCTGCTTTCAAATTCCTCTTTCGCGCGGTGAATCCAGCAGCTGCCGATTCCCAGATCATGGGCTGCAAGCATGAGGTTTCCCATCACAAGACTGCCGTCATAGACATGTGTCGGCCAGTCTTTTTTTCCTAAAACGATGAGCATTGCCGGTGCGCCGTAAAACGGATCACCCTCACTTCCCATGATTTCTGCATTTTTCTTTGCGATTTCATCGCGCTTCTCTTTGTTTGTCACCTGAATGATGATGACATTCTGTGCGCCTCTGCCGTTTGCCGCATAGGTTCCTGCCTCGATGATCTGATCCAAAACCTCCTGCGGGATGACATCCGGTTTGAATTTACGGATACTTCTTCTGGTTTTCATTTCTTCTAATACGTTGCTCATTTGGGTTTCCTCCTGTCAGTCTTCTTTTGTTAATTGCTCAATCACACACGTATGTGTTTTTGTCTCTCTGTTGTAGTTGATTCCGGCAAGGAGCAGATTTCCCCGATACTCCTTTAAGGCATCTGTATAGTGCCGGTCTTTGATCTGCGCAATGGCTCCCTGTGCGGATTTTTCCCATTTCAGTTCAATCACAACCGCCGGTTTGTCTGCATGCATTTTTCTTGGAATAAAACACAGATCCGCGAACCCTTTTCCGGTCGGAAATTCCCTTATGATCGTGTAGTATTCCCGTGCAAAATAAAACGCCAGATTGATCGTACATGCCAGCGAATTTTCATTGTTGTACTGCAAAATGGAAATCTCACGATGCGCTTTATCAATGCCTGCTGCCACTGCCTCTTCGTCCTGCATCCATAACGCTTCCAGCAGATTTTTCGACGCTTCGACAGAATCAATCACCTCATGCCAGTCCATGGTACTGATTGCATTTACATATTCCTGTGACACTTCTTTGTTTGGAATCGACACCGTTTTGTCCATCCAGTGATAACTCAGATAACCCAGATGAACCAGGAGTGTCAGAACATCATCCCGGTTCTGGAATGTTGTCATATCATTGGAAAATGTCCCTGTATTGATTTCCACACGATCCCCGGCAAGCATCCGCACAATGGCATCTTTTAACCCGTCAAAATTCATCTGGATATAAATTTTTAATGCCTCATATGTTTCGGTCTGATTCCAGTAATTATCATACAGACCGCTTAACATTGCATCGACCACTGATTTCGGGCTGTACATGGAATAGATTTTGGGGTTTTCTCCGTCCATTGTGACAAGTTCATAGCCATCATACCACGCCTGCGCTTCTTCAAAATTGCGCTTGTATGTTGCGCACAATGCGTGCACTTCCTCTTCGGTAAAACCGAAAAACTCCGCCATCTCGCGTGGATTGGTCATGGAATATTCCGTAAACATGTTGAGTGCCGAATGCGAACCGTATTTTTTTATCGGTAAAATTCCGGTCATGTAGGCAAGTGCCACATATTCCTGATCTTTCATCCATACCCGCAGAAAATCCAGATATTTTTTTTGCGCCTCTTTATCCTGCTTGTACTCGCGGAACAGACAGTCCCATTCGTCGATCAGTATGATAAACGGGCACTTCGTATGTGCATATACGTCTTTCATCGCAAACACCAGACTGTCTTCTCCATCCATGACATAATCAGGATATCCTCTTTTCAGATCTGCAATCATGCGTTTTTGAAAAACCGCAAGCATTTCATCCATACTGTGCGTCATACTTAAAAATTCCTGCATATTCACTTTCAGTACATCATATTGATTCCGGTATTTCTGATAAGTCTCTGTCTTTGCAATCTGCAGAGTATCAAACAACCGCGCCGTATCGACGCTCTGATCGTAATATGCTGCCAGCATATCCGTCGCCATAGATTTTCCAAATCGCCGCGGACGGCTGACACAAATATATTTCTGCCGTGTGTCAACAACCGCATTAACTTTTTCGATTAACCCAGTTTTATCTACATAAATTGCGGAATTTAAGCTCTCCTCAAAGCCTTTGCAGCCCGGATTCAGATAACTTCCCATGCCTGACACCTCCGTAATGTCATTCGTAACCATCCACCGCTTTACCAACGAACCGTCACGACCAGATTCCTGTCTTTAGCATACCACAAACATTCTGTCTTTGCACTTATATTTCTTCCGATATTCTATCCATGATTTTACAAATGGTTCCTGTCCATTGATGTTTTCTGTCCATAATACTTTCTTCATATTTTTGGGGTAGGGATTTGTATATCCCGAAAAAATTTCAGGGGACATTGTGATTTTTCCATCACAATGTCCCCTGCTTTAAATTATGTTCTTCCTGACATTTGAGATTCTCAAAATGCCCGGAGAATCATTCATCAAATGTCAACTCAAAAGGCATAAAGGATACTCCCCGCTTCTGACCTACTACTGTTTCCAACAATAAAACGAAACTGGACATCTCCATCTATGAGTTCCATATTCTCTCCATAAAAAGCTAGTTCCTTCCGATTAACCGTAAATTTTACTTCCTGCTCTTCACCCGGCAACAGAAAAATTTTCCGAAACCGGATAAGTTCTCTATCCGGTCGCACAACAGGAGCACAAAGTGTCTCCACATAACACTGCACGACTTCTGCCCCAGGCACTTCTCCCACATTCTTCACCTTGCAGGATATGTCAATCTTATCCTCTCTTTCCTGTTTCTCAAATATGGGGGGCGTAATGGTGAACTCTGTGTAAGAGAGACCGAATCCAAATGGATAAAGCGGTTCATTCGGAATATCCATATACCGGCTCGTAAAGCGATTCTCCGGATTCGTTTCTACCATCCGGTGTCCGGTCTTTACATCCCAGTAACTGACAGGCACCTGTCCCACACACCATGGTATGCTCACAGACAGTTTTCCTGATGGGGTCTCTTCTCCATACACCAAGCGAACAAGAGCCTCAGCTCCCATTGTTCCCGGTCTCCAGACAAAAAGGACAGCCTGGGATTTCTCCGCTATTTTCCGTATATCCAACGGCCTGCCCGATAAAATGACCGTCACAATATGGGAGGTACGGCCAGCTACTGCATCAAAAAACTTCTGCTGCCCTTCCGGCAAATCAAGAAATGCCCTGCTCGCGGCTTCACCTGACTGTGCCTCATGTTCTCCAAGTACAAGTACCACGGTATCCTCCGGTTCAATTTCATCCAGTGTGGCATATTGTTTTCCACTATTCACGCATATTTCAGGTATCTCTTTATCCTGTTCTCCGCTGTCCTGAATTCTACAGTTTTCAGCCTGCCACAGCCTCCTTTCCTCTTCTGTCAGAATCTCACATTCTGGCAGAAAACGAACCGGCATCTTCCGGGCTTTCAGGACTTCTCTGATCGTTTCCACATCATCATAACGGCCGAAAATTGCCCATCTGCTCAGCAATTCCCTTGACTCCACATAAGGTCCGCCCCAAAATACCTTCCTCTCCGGTTTCAGAGGAAGCATATCATCATTTTTCAGAAGAACCGAACTCTCACATGCCAGCGCAAGCGCGGTTTTCTTTGCCTCAGCAGACAACGGTTCTTCTCCCTGCATTCCTGCAAATGGATTTTCAAACAAGCCAAGCCGATTCTTCATCACCAGCACATTCCATGCACTTTTGTCTATCAACGAAGTTGGAATACTCCCTTCTTTAACCAGTTCTTCCAGATGGAACATATATGCCGGACTCATCATGTCAATGTCAACTCCCGCACGGACTGCGGCCTCTGCGGCCTCTTTCTGGCTTGACACTACATTCTGTTCCTCCAACTGCCCTATGGATCCCCAATCTGAAATCACAGTGCCACTGAAACCCATTTCTTCCCTGAGAGTGCCTTCAAGCAGTTCCTTGTTTCCACTGACCGGTCTGCGGTCAACTGCATTAAACGCTGTCATCACCATTGCCGGATCTGCATGCATTGCCATACGGAATGGTTTGAGATACTGTTCCCGGAAGGTTCTCTGTGATATTTCCACATCATTGTATTCTCTTCCCGCATTCACTGCACCATAACCTGCAAAATGCTTTAAACAGCCTGCGATACCGGACTCCGGTATTTTTTTGTTCCCTGCCGGGTCTTTTCCTTCTTCGCCCTGATATCCTCTAAGCATTGCGGTTCCCATAACTCCGTTCAGAAAAGGATCCTCTCCGAAAGACTCCATTATCCGCCCCCACCTCGGGTCTCTGGATACATCAATCATTGGAGAAAACGTAGCCCTGATCCCCTCAGAAGCAGACTCTGCTGCGGCATGTCCCGCCATCTTTCTAACCAGTTCCGGATGAAACGAACAAGCCTGTCCCAAAGGAATCGGAGCTATGGTCCTGCACCCATGTATGACATCTGCCATAAACAGCAATGGAATATGATGCGGATGTGCTTCCACATATTTTTTCTGAATTCCCCTGAGCTTTTCTGCCCCGATCATACCTAGTACAGAACCAGCATACTGAGTCACCCACTGAGGTGGCTGGTCTTCCCCCACCTCCCCGGTAAGTACCGCATCATCATCAAAGTAAATTCCTGTCAGCTGTATCATCTGCCCAATCTTTTCACGCAATGACATCTCAGACAACAACTTTTTTAATTTTCTTTGTTCCATAATCTTCTTTTCCCTCAATCAAAATAAATGGTTTCTCCACTCTCTGCTGAACGGTACACCGCTTCCAGAATACGTGTGACAACTGCAGCCTGTGCAGGCTTCACAACCTGTTCTGCCCCATCAACAACGATGTGGTAAAACAATTCCTGTTCATAGTCTGCTGCTGACTTTTCTTTTCCTGAGAAAAATGCTACTCCACCGCTTGATAATTCCGGTTTCTCTACTACCTGTGCATTATGGTGGATGTAATTGATCCTAAGGCCATCTTTCATATCAGCTCCGGCTTTGGTACCACACAGGCTTGTTTTTGCCTCATCAACCTCCAGTGTGTTCAGTGCCCAGGCTGATTCCAGTTCGATCACTGCCCCATTTTTCATACGGATAAAGCCAAAAGCAGAATCTTCTACACAGAACTTATCCGGATCCCAGTTACCAAATGCATTTCCCTGGTCTGTCTGATCAGACAGCTTGTGGAAGGAAGCTCCCGTAACAGACTGCACTTCATAATTATCCATCATCCATAATGTCAGATCCAGTGCATGTGTACCAATATCAATCAGAGGACCGCCGCCCTGTTCTTCTTCATTCAGGAACACACCCCAGGTCGGAACAGCTCTTCTTCTGAGTGCATGTGCTTTGGCAAAATAGATTTCTCCCAATTCATCACTTTTGCACATTTCCTTCAGATACAATGAATCTGTACGATAACGGTTCTGATATGCTATGTTGAGAACTCTGTGTGTTCTTTCAGCAGTTTCGACCATCTTCTGTGCTTCTGCATAATTTTTTGCCATTGGCTTCTCACACATGACATCTCTTCCTGCCTCCATTGCTGCTATAGAGATTTCTGCATGGGAACGGTTTGGGGTAGTTACATATACAACATCCAGATCTTCTTTTAGAAGTTCACGGTAATCTTCAAATACTTTTGCATCTTCTGTGCCAAATTTTTCTTTTGTTTCCTGCGCACGCTCTATGATGATGTCACAAAAAGCCACCACCTCATAGAGACCACTTTTCTGCATAGCCGGGAGATGTTTTCCGTTAGCAATCCCTCCACAGCCTACGATTCCTGCTCTTAATTTTCTCATGGTATTTCCTCCTTATTTGCACTTTTCTGTGTTATATAACATATTTCTCCAGATATCTTTTACTGAGAATTAAAGACTTCTCCACCTTTTCCTTGGAATCCTCAAATGCTTTATCTTCTATTTCGATACATGTACAGCCATCATATCCTATATCCGTAAGTGCTGACACGTATTTTCCCCAGTCCACATCGCCAAGTCCCGGAATCTTAGGTGACATATATTCCAGCGGATAAGCCATGATGCCACAGGACTCTAATTTATCCCTGTATATCTTGATATCCTTGTAATGAACATGGAATATTTTATCCTTAAATTCATAAAGCGGGCGGATATAGTCGATCATCTGCCAGATAAAGTGGGATGGATCGTAATTAATGCCAAGATTATCACTGTCCAGGATCTTGAAGACCTCTCTCCAGATTGGCGGAGTTGTCATCAGATTCTGTCCTCCGGGCCACTGTTCCTCACCAAAAAGCATCGGGCAGTTTTCAATTGCTATTTTTACGTCACATACCTCTGCCAGTTTTATGATTGGTGGCCATATTTCTTTTACAAGTTCAAGATTTTCCCGTACATTTTTGGTCTGATCCCTTCCGATAAATGTTGTGATCATGCCAACACCTAACTTTTTACTTGCACGTATGACATTCTTCAGATGTTCAATAGCAGCATTTCTTTTCTCTTTATCTGCCGTCATTACGTTAGGATAATATGCCAGTGCAGAGATTTCTACTCCCGCTTTTTCTGCATATGCCATAATATGGGCTGCATATTCATCATCCTGGTTTACCCGTTCTGCATCTATATGGCTTACACCCGCATATCTTCTTTCTGCTTTTTCTTCTGGCCAGCATGCCACTTCCACACATTCAAATCCCTGCTCTGAAGCAAAATCCATCATTTGTTCATAAGTCCATCCGTCAAGGATTGATGTAATAAACCCAAGTTTCATAGAAAAATCCTCCTGTATCTATTTTGCCCATGGAGTTGGTGTAAAATCTCCACCCCTGCACCATTTCAGATAATTCAGTGCATGAAGCTGTCCGGTCATCTCCAGTTCTCCGGAATATACAGGATCATGGTATCCCTCAATGCAGATATCGTCCTCATATCCGTTACTTCTTAAAATAGAAATGATATCTCTCCAGTTCGTGTCACCAAAGCCCGGCATACGATGCCATACAAATGGGACTGCGCCTGATATGCCACTATGTCTTACAGCATCCCAGTCTATTGTTGCATCTTTTCCATGTATATGTACTATTTTTTTGCACCATTTTCTCAGCTCTGTTACCGGATCGATAAGCTGTACCATCTGATGTGTCGGCTCCCATTCCAGTCCGAAGTTATCATTCTTTACTTCCTCAAACATCACTTCCCACGCTTTAGGGTTAAAACCGATATTACATGTCGCATGTTCCCATGTTCCATCCATAAGGCAATTCTCAATTCCCAGCTTCACTCCCTTTTCTTCTGCAAGATCAGCCAGTTCCCGGAATACCTTGCCAAACTCTTCATATGCGGATTCTACCGGCTTTCCTTCCCACGCTCCTGCAAAAGTACTCACATGTGTAGCTCCGAATTCTCCGGCAGTGCAGATTACATTTTCCAGTGTTTTCCTATGCTCTGCATACTGGATAGGATTACAATAGTATCCAATTGTCGTGATTTTGGAATCCGTACCTGCCAACAGTTTTTCCGTGCTCAATGCCAGCTTATCAAGATCAGTCCCTTCCAGTGACATATGGAAATTAAGAGAAAATGTCTCAAATCCTTTTCCAATAAATCCCTTTAACCATTCTTCTGCCTTAGCTCCAGGAACGCATGTTCCTATTTTTATCTGTTTCATACTTATTTTCTCCTGTTCCTTCATAAATACTTATGATTCATACTGTCTATAATCAATCACCTGGTTTGTTTCTGCTGATTGGAAAATAGCTTCCATTAGTTTCATTACACGCATCACCTGGAAGAGCTTAATCTCCGGCTCTGCCCCATCTCTTATAACTGCTGCTACATTCCTATGGAAATCCGCAATATCTCCGGACACATGTGGCAGCTCTTCTTTCACGATTGTATCTTCCCGTCTCGGAGCCATGGTTTTGGTCAGACCTGCTGCTGTCTTTACCGGCACTACTTTCTCTTCGGTTATGCCTGTTTTCCGTATGATCTCACCATTTAACTGCCAGTCCCTGATTACCGCAGTACCCTCTTCACCCAGTACATACCATCTTGGCAGGGAAATATAATTATTGGTACCTACTTCAACTAAGACTTCCGTTCCGCCTTCAAATGTCAGGATTGTGGTGAACCCATCATCCACTTCCTGATTGGTAATATGGGTAAGTGATGCATATACAGTTTCAATTTTTCTATCTCCGTAAAGATACAGAATCTGATCCAGCAAATGTACACCCCAGTCAAGAACCATTCCGCCACCATGTATTTTTTCTTTTCTCCAGTCACCCGGAATACCCCTTGAACCATGCACACGGCTTTCTATCCGGAAGACATGCCCCAGCTTCTGCTCCTCTACAAGCTTTCGTATGATCAGGAAATCATCATCCCAGCGCCTGTTCTGGTGTACTGTCAGGAACTTTCCGGTTTCTTTGGCAACATTTTCCATCTCCTGAAGATCAGAAGATGACAGAGTCACCGGTTTCTCTGATATCACGTTTTTCCCCGCATGCATAGCACGGATTGCAATCGGCTTATGGCAGTCATTTGGAGTGGCAATCAGCACGACATCAATATCCGGGTCTGATAACATTTCCTCTTCCGATCCATACACAGAAAAACCTTTTTCTTTTGCTTCTATTCTCTTTTCTTCCTTGATATCATAGATACCACCAATTTCAATTTCCGGTACATTTGACAGGATTTCTGTATGCCATCTGCCCATTCCACCATATCCTATCAGTCCGTAGATTACTTTGTTTTCCCGCATTTTATACCTCCAATTAAGGAACAGCGGCTAATGAACACCATCAGCCGCCGTCTCTTTTACTTACTTAATTCATCGTTAATTTCTTTGAGAATCTGATCACCACCCTGATTCTTCCAGTTTTTAACGAAAGTATCGAATTCGCTGATATCTGCTTTTCCCATGATAATCTTTGCGAAAGTCTCTTCCTCCATTTTCTTCAGATTTGCCCATTTCGCTTCCATTGTTTCCGTCTGTCCGTTGTAAGCGTTGTAAACCGGAACATATTCCTCATTTACAAGTGGCGCGTCACCTACCATGATTGCAATCAGACGAGGCAGATTGCCTTTTGCCAGATCACTATCCAGATTCCAATATTTAAGACTAAAATCATCGTAAGGCTTTTTCTTAAGTTCCGTAACTGCTTCCATATCGTTCTTCAGCAGTTTATGTGTCGAAAAATCTACATCATCCATACTGATATCTCCTGCAAGATATTTCGTCAGCGTTTCATAAGATGTCTCTATCTCATCAGCATTGTCATACGCATTATACAAAGGATAGAAATCTGCGGTTCCCATCTCCGTAGATGTTACGCCCTCTTCTACCCATGTCTGCTCATTTGCAATCAGGTAGTTAATGATCTTAAACGCAGCTTCCGGATTTTTGCAGTCCTTGCTCGCTACGACATACTGTGTCGTTGGCTCAGCCATATGCGTATAATATTTTCCATCCTCAGAAAGAGGTGTGAAATATGCCCGCCAGTCTGCTGAACCTGACAGAGTTGTATCCGCAAATGTATATGCACACCACCACGGTCCGAAAAAGATTCCTACTTTTCCAGAAAGAAGTGGCTCCTTGCTATCACTTCTGACAAGTGTCTCCGGATCAATAACACCATCCGCATAAAGTTTGGAGATATTTTCCAGTGCAGTCTTCGTCTCCGGCTGAATCGAACCATACTCTACCGATCCGTCCTCACTCTCCAGCCAGTACTGCGGATATGACTGAAAACAGCTGAACAATGGGTCAAGTCCAAACTGGTTGCCGCCTACTGCATTCATGTGGTCCGAATTTCCTGGTCCAAGAATACCGATAGTGTCATTCTCTCCATTTCCATCTGGATCCCTTGTCACAAATGCTTTAGCCACTTCTGCCAGTTCATCCCATGTGCGTGGTACATCCAGCCCAAGAGCATCCAGCCAGTCCTGACGAATCCACATTTCGTTTACACCGCCTGCTGTCAGGTTCGGGGCAGGAATCGCCATGATCTTCCCTTCATCATTTGTGATACAGTCCGTCAGCTCATCGCCGCCAGATTTTACATAACTCTTAAGTGCGTCAGATGCATAATCATCAAAATAATCATCCAGAGGCTGTATCATATCGTATTTCAACAGAGCCCTGTACTGGGTTGCATTTACATTCATGATTTCCGGAATGGTATTACTTCCGATACAGAGACTCATTTTTTCATCATAATCTGATGTAGATGCAGTCCAGTCATATACTACCTCGATGTTCAGGTTCTCTTTCAGAAGCCTTGTATAGGAGTTGTCTTCAAATGACATTCCTTTCGGAATCTTTGCATTCGGATTCATTTTTCCGCCCAGATGTACCGTAACCGTCTCCGGGTATTTTGCCAGAGGCAGATCTTCTTTCGCTGTTCCTTCTGCTTCCTTGACCGCTTCTTTCTGCCCTTTGTCTGATGCACCACCACAGCCTGAAATCAAGGATACCGTCATAGCTGCCGTACACGCTATAGCAATTATTCTTTTTAGTTTCATAATCCATTTTCTCCTTTTCTTTTTTACTATTCTCTATTTTGGCCAGACTCTTTCTGACCGGATACTATCCTTTTACCGATCCCAACGTGATCCCAGATACAAAATATTTCTGCAAAAACGGGTATATGATCAGCACCGGGATCATGGCGATAAATATCTTCGCTGCGTCCAGCGACTGGTTGTTTAGTTTCATTGCCTGTGCGATCTGTTCAACATTCATACTGGAATAATCCAATGTTACTACCATCTGCTGTATGTATGTCTGAAGCGGATAGCTGCTTTGTTTTGTACTTAGAACCATTCCCTGAAAGAACTCGTTCCAGTACTGAACAATCGTAAAAAGCGAGATCGTTGCCACCATCGGTTTTGCCAAAGGAATGTAAATTGAGATCAGATTCCTCCATGGTCCACCACCGTCTATAAAGCATGCCTCTTCCAGTTCAACTGGCAGATTCTTGAAAAAGTTTACTGCCAGAATGACGTTGAAAACCTGAAGCCCCATACCAAGGACAAGTCCCCATATGCTGTCCATGAGACCGTAATTCTTCATTGTGATATACCACGGAACAGTACCTCCATTGAAAAGCATGCAGAATACAAAGATCCACATGAAGATGCCCCTCTTCGGAAACTGTTTTTTTGTTCTTGACAACGGATATGCTGCCAAAAGTATACACACCATGCTGGCTCCTGTACCTAACACAACGCGTTTAATAGACACAAGAAAAGAAGTAAAGAAATTCCCCTCTCCCAAGATCTTCTTATATGACAGGAGATTAAATCCCACCGGCCAGAGAGCAACTTTCCCTGCACTGACAGCCTCCCTGCTACTTAAGGAAACGCAAAGGACATACCATACCGGCAGGATGCAGACCAGTGTGATCAAAATAAGGATCACAACATTTACTACGTCGAATACTTTTGATCCTATACTTTTATTTTCTATCATTTACTGCACCTCCTTAGAATAGTTTGTAACCGGTAAACTTATCTGCCAGCTTATATCCTATAACAATTAAGATAACGCTGATCACCGATTTAAACAGTCCAACTGCTGTAGCCAGCGAGTACTGCAGGTTCTCAAGTCCTGCACGGTATACCCATGTGTCTATGATATCACCAGTGGAATAAACAAGCGGATTATACAAATTGTAGATCTGATCAAAACCTGCATTGAGCACATTTCCAAGTGACAGAATTGCCAGAAGGGCTACCGTTGTCCTTATTCCCGGGAGCGTTATGTGCCAGATACGTTTGAATCTTCCTGCTCCGTCTGCCGCTGCTGCTTCATAAAGGCTCTGGTCTACCCCAAGTATTGCTGCCAGATAAACTACCGTATTGTACCCAAATCCTTTCCAGATATCTGTGCCGATCACCAGAGGCTGGAACAATGATGGCTCCCCGAAAAAATTGATCGGATTTCCACCAAATGCCTCCATCAGCTGATTAATTGGACCAGTATATCCAAAGATATTTAAAACAATCTTTGCCAGAATAACCCACGACAGAAAATACGGCAGGTAAACAATTGTCTGGATTGGACGCTTGAGCCGCTTAATACAGAATTCATTAAGCAGAAGTGCAAAAATCAATGGGAAAATAATATTCCCAATAATCTTTCCTACCGCGATTACAACGGTATTACACAGTACCTGTTTGACATCGTTCATTTGAAACATGTACTTAAAATTTTCAAGCCCGACAAACTTAGAATGCAAAATACCCTGGCCCGGATTATAATCTTGAAATGCCATGACAATACCGAACATCGGAACAATGCTAAAGAAAAACAGCCATAAAAGTGCCGGAATCAGCATAATATAATAATGCTTCACAAATCGTTTGATATACATTCCAAGACCTCCCTTCCTTTTTGTTTAATATACACCCTGAAACCTCCCTTCCTTTTTTTAATTAGTTTATCTTCTTCCCCCATATCCTGCTAGATGATATTGTTTCTAATTTTACCAAATATTTTTTATCACAAAAAAAATGTCCGATGAAAATCAGACATTTTTACTCTCTTTTCTGTATTCCGAAGGCATACACCCATGCTCCCGTGCAAATACTTTTGCAAAATAATGAAAATTATCATATCCAAGTTCTACGGCAATCCTTGTAATGCTCTTCTTTCCATCCTCTATCCATTCCGCCGCAGTCTTCATTTTCCTGTGTATCACATATTGGTGAAATGTTTCCCCCGTCATCTCCTTAAACCTTGTACTAAAATAACTCCTGCTCATCCCTATCCGTTCTGCCACGTCTTCAGAACGAAGATCCTCCCCGATATGTCCATCCACATACTTGATAACCGCTGCAAAAGCACTGATATCATTTTTCTGTGATGAGCTAAGACTCTCTTCATAAATATGTTCCCTCCAGCGGTGCACCCAGTCCAGCATCTCTTCAACCGTATCCAGCGATGGAAATTCCCCTTCTTCATCTGACAGGAGCTGAATATTATGAAAACTCTTAACAAAAATCCTCTCCGCACTCCGCAGACTGATTTCTTTTGTTTTCTGACAGAGATCTTCAAATTCTTTCTCACTGAAAATCCATCTGGTGTGCATCCATCTTCTGTTCAGTTCTTCAACTTTTTCCTGATTTTCCTCTTCTGCATGTCCATCTCTGCATGTCTGCATGTACTTTGCACTGACCCGTTCCAGTATCGTTCCACACTCTTCTGGGGAAAAACTGATCTTTGAGATATAGTCTAACGCACCCATACGGATTGCCGTCTGTGCATAACTGAAATTCTCATATACAGAAAGAATTACAAATTTAATTTCCGGAAATTCCTCTCCGCACATCTGCATAAGTTCCAGTCCATCAATTTCCGGCATATCTATATCGGTAAATACAATATCCACCGGATGATTTCGGAGAAATTCAAGGGCTTTTCTCCCATTCTGTACATCTCCCACTACCTCGAATCCATACTTTTCCCAGTCCATAATAGCGACCAGACCTTTTCTGGCAAGTTTGTCGTCATCTACAATCAATACTTTCATCTGTCTGTCCCACCTTATTTTCTTCCAATGTAACCTCTTTGTCTTTCTCTTTTTTTTCTTCCGGTTTCCGGACAGGAAGAAGGATCGTAATTCTGGTTCCGAACCCTTTTTTGCTGTTTACAAACAAACTCGTCTGTCCATCATAAAATGATTCCAGCATAGCCTTGACGTAGCGCAGTCCGATACCTCTGTTCTCATTCTTCCAGTATTCCCAGTCATAATCAAACGGCTGGTTGATCTCATCTATCTCCTCCTGATTCAATCCCTTTCCGCTGTCAGAGATAGTTACAACAGCAAGATGCCTTGCCACATCTTCAAACACCTGGATGCTGATCTTCTCATCATCCCCAAGACCATAGCGGATCGCGTTCTCCACAAGTGGTTGAAAAAGCATACGGACCGTTGGCTGGTCAAGATAACTGCCATCTTCTATATTCATCTCAATAATAAAATCATACCGCATCTGCTGAAGTGCAATATATTCCTTTACAATCTCCAACTCCATCCGCAACGTTGTCTGGCTGCCTTCTTTGCCCAGATTATAAGAAAGAAGCTTCTTTAGTCTCTGTACAAACTCACTGATCTCTCTTTGGTGACTCATTTGTGCCATCCACTGAATCGAATTCAATGTATTGAGAAGGAAATGAGGATTAATTTGATAGAGAAGTTTCTCAAACTCCATCTTCTGTATGCTTTTTTCCTTTTCTACCATGTTGCTGATAAGATTCTCAATCTCTCCCTTCATCTGTTCTACTTCCCTCATCAGGCTGTCAAACTCTGCAATGTCCGACTCTTCATGTACTGCCTGAAGAGTGCCATCCCCAATCTGCACCATCTGTCTGCGGAATTGACTCAGTGGTCGGCAGATCATACGATAAAGATAGAGGACAGACATGGAAAAGAGCAGAAACGTTACAACTATGATGAGTGTCATCATCATTCTCCACTGGTTAATCTTCTTCTGATATATATTGTCCGGCAGTGCCACTGCATTAATGTATCCCATCTGACTCCGGTATGCCATAATCTTATAGCCCTCTCTCGTCTGGACTTCATACTCCCCCTTTGAGAGTGATGCAGAAAACAGTTTCTGTCCGTGCATAATGACAGGATTTACGCTGTATTGTGCAACCCCTCTCTCATCCATCTGAATATAAGTGTAGGGATATCCTTCCTTATTTATTTCTTCCGGGGTCTTCATATCAGCCTCTATTTCTGTGTAGATTTCCAGTCTTTTCCCATTGCCAAAAACTACTTCCCTCATGACGGAAAAAACTGTTTTCTCACTTCTCCCAAGAAAAGACGCATGGGCTGCCTGCATAACATTTCCCGCACACTTCACAACCTTAGGCAGTGCGTTCTGTCTTCCGTCCAGTGTTCTGACATTCATACCGCTGATAAGTTCCTTTTTCTCTTCCTTGTCATAATAGGTAACGCCTACCAGTTTTGTGTTGACATATCCGAGTCCCGAAAGTTCTTGTCTAAGGGATCTCTGTTCAACAAACCTGTCAAAATTATCCACAGCATCAAGATAACTGTCCGTTACGTTTCCGATCAGACCGCCCGGTCCCATATAGTTCACAATACTGAGCATATCATAATAGGCTTCATCCGTATTCTTCGTAATCTGATCCAGATACATTTTCATGTTATTCTCTATACTGTCATTCTGTATCATTCTCAGTGCCATATAGGATACAATTCCCGCAGCCAGAAGGCTTGTCATCGCACACATCGTCAATATGCCAAGCATTTTTGCCTTTAATGTTTTCTTCTTTTTTTCCCGAGCTATCCCCATATACCTGTTTCTCTCCTAAACTGCATCACTAAAAAAGACTGCGCATCGGCAATATCCCGCCAACGCGCAGTCTGTATTCTCTGTATACAAAACTCCTGACAAACGCCTGTCATCAGATATCCGTGACAGTTGTTGAATTTTATATAGTATATCACACGGTCTGAATAATGTAAAGCAGTTGTCCTGCTTTCCTTTATGATATTCTATTCATAATTTTACAAATACTTACTGTTCATTGATGTTTTCTGTCCATAATACTTTTCATATTTTATGAATATGCATTCTATGAAAAACCGGGACATATGGAGAAAAATTTGTATATTATGTCCTGCTTTTCCTGTCAGCTGGGACATATGCGAAAAAAAGTTCTTATTATGTCCCATACAAATGTCATAACAGGACATTTGTAGCATCTTCTCGTCCATATGTCCCGTTTGACTTTTACAGAAGGACTTTTTTATTATCTTTTTGTCTATATGTCCCATACAGATATCACAGCAGGACATTTTAGGCGCCTTTTCATCCATATATCCCATTTGTCTTACACAAAGGAATTTGCCCTTTTTTCTTTATATGTCCTATTTTGTTCTTCTGACAGACTTTTTGCATAGAGGAGCTATAACTACAAATATTGATAAACTTAACAGGCGGCAGAAATCATCTGCCGCCTGCTATATAACGTATGCTGTTACACTTATAAAATTGCTGTTTCCAAAAAATGCTGAATGTCCTGAAATGAAGAAAAAACAGCAGTCGCCTCTCCAGTATCCTGTTTTATTCCTGAGCCAGTATAACCAATCACATCAATTCCTGCCTGTATTGCCGCATGAATACCGGTTGAGGAATCCTCAATTGCAACAACCTCATCTTTTTCAGCCTGCAATAACTGTATCGCCTTTAAGTACCCATCCGGATAGGGCTTTCTTTTTTCGCACATATCCCCACATACAATAACTGAAAAATAATCTGTCATTTTGATCCGGTTTAAAGCCGTAATAATATACTTCGCGCTCGTTGATGTTACCAATCCGGCTTTCAGATTCCGTTCCTTCATCCATTGAAATAATTCCTGTAATCCCGGCATGGGACGGATGGCATCATTTTCATAGGTATTTCCCATCTCTTTTCTTCTTTTCTGGTACATTTCCCATGAAACACTTTCTTTCGACCGGCTCAAATAACGCAATATTTTTTCACGGCTGTTAACTCCAATAAATCCTTTTAACTCTTCGTGATCCATATATACACCAAACGATTTGAGAGTTTCCTGCAGATAATGTGCATTTTGAGGTTCCGTGTTTACAATAACACCATCAAAATCAAAAAGAATATATTGTTTCTTCATATAAATCTATCCTTTAGTTATGCCAGCAGCCGTGATGCTTTTTCCTGAATCCATGCTATTTCTTCTTCCGAAAGATCACAAAAATCACTGTTTTCCATAGAGCAATTGGAATCTTGTACATATACTATTTTTGTATCTTTCTGGGTGATTGAATAAAACCAGCATTCTGCCGGAACATTATATACTTTTCCCTGCTCCATCAATGTCAGATCAATAGAAAAACCATTTTCCTTTTTTTCTGCGGTAATCAGAATCGCTTTACCATGTACAAGAATAAACTGCTCATCGGTCGAATGATGGATCTCCAAGTGTTTAATCCCATTAATATCATTGTCCGGTTTCCAGTTTTTAATACATACAAGCCACTTTGGATTTTTATAGACACATAAAATTCCCTCTTCGTTATTTTCATACATATCTGGTTTCATACTTATACCTCCCTAAATTTCTGTTCTTCCTGTAATTGGTACTCCATATCCAAATGCACCTTCTTTTGCGCACATCTTTGCGGCAAACTCCGATGCCTTTTTCATTGCATTTTGAATTTTTACATACATCTGTTCATCTGAACCATCTAAAATCTTATGTTGTGGGGAATTTTTTAACATATCACTTAGGAATGCCGCAAAATAAGAATCTCCCGCTCCCATAGTATCTATAACATCCTCTGCCAATACTGCTTTTGTATATAAAAATTTATCTTTATATAATACATAAGAGCCTTCTTCTCCGACAGTTCCAAGAACAACAGAAACACCATATTTCTGTGCCTTTTTCATTTCTCTCTCCCGTTCATCTTCTGACAAATGTGCACATGACATAATTGCAACAGTTACATACGGACATACATCCCTCAAATACTCATCTGTCCAGCGCATTGAAAAATCATAGGCAATCGGAACCTTTGTCTGATACAATTTTGAAAGATCCTGTTCAATATAGCTGTTAAGATTTGTGTAAATCAAATCATATTGCTGAATATAATCCATATCTTCTTCGTTGAAATCAAATGCATGATCTTTTGCAATTCCACCTTTATTTGAGCCAAGAAAAACACGGTCTGTTTCTTTCAGTGTTACCAAAGCGAAACCGTTTTCTCCCTGAAAATGCCGGCAATGCGTATCATCAATCTCTAATTTTTTTAATGTCTCCTGCACACATTCAGCAACTTCATCATTACCGTATTTTCCAAGATATGCCGAATTGACACCATTCCATTTTGCATATACGCA
>OGYM01000647.1_pt1 | contig 26567 bp, 19 predicted proteins | sample 1576491 | NCBI WGS metagenome assembly OGYM01 (sample SAMEA3541515, study PRJEB24748) | human gut metagenome | biome: human gut; feature: human-associated habitat; material: faeces | place: China | collected 2012 | reverse complement strand
TGTGGAATCGGTGCCCGTGGGAACAAGTGCCGTGACTTCCTTTTCGGGATCTCCACAGTGAAATCCCGTATCAATCCATAAGTCTGATGCCAACAACCCATATCTGTCATTGCTACTGTTATATCCTAATCTTCCCTGTTTCATTGTATCTTTCTCCCTTCTTCACAACTATCAAATTTACAGCCGTCTCACATTCCAGCCACAGTTTTCCGTCTGCACCTTACCAACTTTCTCCTTGTTTACTTCTCACAGGTGCGTGACACGCTCCTGTAAAAAGATAATCAATAAGAACTGTTACCATCGAAAGCTCTCTTGCATTCCTTTTCTGTCCAGATACTCCTGCCGGAACTTTTCCCGTTCTTCTTCTGTTGGTGCAGTTTTGAATTTACTGTATACCTCACGATTTACCATTGCATCCAGCTTTTTCTCCAGACCTTTTCTTATATCATCTGCTTCCTGTTCCTGATCCAGTAAATGATATTTTATAATCTTTCCAAATAACTCCTCTGGAATCATAACGTTTTTCAAGCTCTCACCTTCTTACAATTTATGTAAGGACGCAACACTGCAATGTCTTTACAGATTGCAACCTTGCATTTTAATTCCGCATTTTCTATATACTCTGCAATGTTGCACCCTTAATTTATTCCGGCTTAACTTTATCTAAATCCCAATACCATGAATTGCCGATTCGTCTTGCCTTAATTTCAAGTTCCTTTTTTGCATTTTCCAGTGTTCTTTTAGAAATATTCAAATCTTCTGCCATATCAAAGATTTCACTGCTTTGCACAGAAGTTGATGTTTCTGCCAGTTCCCTCAGCATCTTCTTTGCCTGTTCCAGTTTATTTACCTTTGGCGCAATTCCACCAAGCACCTCATCTGCTGTGATTTCATAGTCACCTATCCACTCAAATCCTGTTTCTGTCAGGCGAAATGCTTTGGAATGCCCAAATGCAGCCAGATTATTTTTAATCTGAACCACTGCTCTTAAATCCGGTTCTCCCTCTATTCTTCCTACCAGTAATACGCTTCTGGCTACTGCAAAAAAGTCAATCGAACCCATTCCTCTATATGCAGCTTTGTTTCCACCAGCTTTATTCATGTGTCCGATTAATAAAATTGCACATTTGTATTTTTCTGCCAACAAACTCAATCTTTTCGTCATATCCCTTGCTTCATTTGCACGGTTCATATCCATTGTTCCTCCAAGGTATGCCTGAATCGGATCTAAAATAAGCACTCTCGCACCAGTCTGTTTGATAGCAGTTTCCAGTCTTTCATCAATCATGGAAAGTGATTTTTCTGTTTCATCTATAACCATAATTCTTTCACAGACCGCTTCTGCCAGCTCCAGTCTGGGTTTTACTGTATCTGCCAGTCCATCTTCCGCTGTCTGATAGATAATATTCACGGGTTCTGTTACTTTCATATCGTTATCCAGACCTTCTCCTTTAGACAATCTTGCAGCAATATTTAATACCAGCGTAGTTTTTCCATCACCGGGATCTCCCTGAATAATCGTTAATTTTCCATAAGGGATAAACGGATACCAGAGCCAGTCCACTGTCTGAGACTGGACATCTGACATCTTTATCATTTTCAATTCTGTTTTATTCTCATTCCTCTGTTCCATAAATTCCTCCATTTTCCCAACTGTTCTCGCCAGTTATCTGTTGTTCTCTGGAAGAATCTCTGCTATAATCAACTTGTCTAGGGTTGACATTTGTGGATTCGTCCTCATTTGTCACATTGCTCCGGTTGTTCGTACTTCCGGAGCTTTTTATATTTTCATCATCCAACATATCTGCCACTACTTTCTGCTGATCTGGATATAAGTGCCCATAAGTATTCAATGTAATGCGAATGTCCGTATGTCCAAACCTTTCTTTAATCATCAATGGTTGCACTCCCTTATTGATCAGAAATGCCGCATGACTGTGACGAATGTCGTGTACTCTTATCTTTTTTACTCCGGTCTTTTGAACCACCTGTTTTAACTTATGCTGTACCGCTTCATGAACCATTGGAAAAATCCGTTCATCTTCGGGCAACTCATACAGTCTGCTAATATAGTCCTGAATCTCTTTTTTCAGAAATTCCGGTATGGAAATCGTACGGTTCGATTCTTCTGTTTTGGGAGATGTAATCACGTCCTCTCCATGCATACGGTAGTAAGTTTTATTGATATGAAGTAGATTCCTTTCAAAATCAATGTCAGCAGGTGTAATGCTGAGTGCTTCGCCTTCTCTCGCTCCTGTCCAGAATAATAATTCAAACAGCACATAATATTTGCTTCCCGGTTCTATTCCGGTCATAAACTGCCGATATTCTTCAATTGTCCAAAACTTCATTTTCTTTTTTGAAGTCTTTCCCATACGTTTTACTTTGTCACAGGGATTATCTGCCAGATTGTAGATATTCTTCGCATGATTGAATAATGCCGTCATCTGATTCTGTATTGTTTTCAGATAATCATCTGAATATCCTTTTTCAATAATCGTATTCTGCCACTGGATAATCTCTGCTGGTGTAATACTGTTCATTGGTCTGTCCTTAAAATACGGTAACAGTTGAGCCTTCATCGTATCTCTTTTATTCTTGATACTCCTGTCCTTCAATGACTGAGACTTGTCTCGGAAGTAGACTTCTACAAACTCTCCCATTGTCATATCCATGTCTGCTTTCGCTGTTCTTTTATACTCCGCTTCAAAATTTAATGCTTCTTTCTTAGTGCGGAATCCTCTTTTTACTTTTCGCTTTTTGGCTCCTGTCCAGTCCTCATAATAAAATGAAACATACCAGGTTCCTCTTTCTTCATCTTTGTATGCTGCCATACTTTCTCCCCCCCTTTACATTGCAATCTGGGAATATCCATAAAATTTCTTTTCCCAGAATGCTCTCGGTATCTTGCCCGCAACGGTCACATATCCCTGATCTGCAAGCTCTTTGTTCAGTTTGCGAAGTAGCTTGTAAGCATATCCAAGTGAAATCCCCATGCTCTCTGCAACTTCTTCCGCTGTAATCATATAGTTTTGTCTCTGCATATCATTTCCTCCTTGTCTATAATTATCATTTTCACTGATACTATATCATTTTAAATAATCATTGTCAATGGTTTTTATCTGTGTGAATGATATTTTTCTATATTGTTGATTTTTATCATTTGTGATATACTAATCATAGCTTTTAAGGAGGTGGATAATATGCAGGAATCATCTATTTCAGAAAAAATAAAAGAGCTACGAACTGATCTGAAGATGAATCAAAAAAACTTTTCCGCAGCTATTGGTATACGTCAGTCAACTTTATCCAGTTATGAAAATGGTGTGGTTACTCCCTCCAATGATGTGTTATTGACTATTGCTCAGAAATTTCATGTCTCACTGGACTGGTTATTTGGATTATCTGAAAATAAAGTACAGATTTCTACTCTCAGCGATATTCTTTGGGTTTTACTGCAGATGAATGAATCCAATGAACTCCGGTATGAACTGGATATAAATAATAAACTTCCCGGTGATATAGAAACAGAAACACAGAAATGGTATGCCGGACTTCGCTTTTATGGAAATGATCCGGAACATTCTTTAAACGCAGATATGTGTAATTTTCTTGCTGATCTGCAGGAGAACAGAGAAAGCCTGGAATCTTATTTCACAGGCAAAGATATGTTTGATATGTGGAAAAAGCAGACGTTGGAATACTACACTTCCAAACCTGTCACCCATAAAGAAATTGAAGAACTGGATTTTGAGACACGAATCCGTAAACGAGATGAACTTTTAACACAGAAATTTTCCAATAACGAACAGAAATAGTATCATAACAGTATCACAGGCAGATATGCGAAGGTTTTCATTTTCTTCCCATACCTGCCTGTTTTTAATTTATTCGCTATTCTTTACAGCCTTATTTTAATCTTCTGTTCAACAGAAAAACCCCGGAAACCTTACGGTTCCGGGGTATCTTACGTTTGGACACAATGTACCTTGCGGTACTCAATATATATTAGTCAGTGATTACTCGATGATTGTAGCAACACGGCCTGATCCTACAGTACGTCCACCTTCACGGATAGCGAATGTAAGACCCTGGCTCATAGCGATTGGGTGGATGAGCTCGATTGTCATCTCTACGTTATCACCAGGCATGCACATCTCTGTACCAGCTGGAAGGTTACATACACCAGTTACATCAGTTGTTCTGAAGTAGAACTGTGGACGATAGTTGTTGAAGAATGGTGTATGACGACCACCCTCGTCCTTTGTCAGAACGTAAACCTGAGCTGTGAACTTTGTATGACATGTGATTGAACCTGGCTTACAAAGAACCTGTCCACGTACGATATCCTCTCTCTTGATACCACGAAGAAGAGCACCGATGTTATCACCAGCCTGACCTTCGTCAAGGAGCTTACGGAACATCTCGATACCTGTTACAGTTGTCTTCTGCTTCTCTGGCTTGATACCAACGATTTCAACTTCGTCGTTAAGATGAATAACACCAGCCTCAACTCTACCAGTTGCAACAGTACCACGACCTGTGATTGTAAATACGTCCTCTACAGGCATGATGAAGTCCTTATCTGTAGCTCTCTGTGGATCTGGAATGTATGAATCAATTGTATCCATAAGCTCCATGATCTTATCACCCCAAGGACCCATTGGATCTTCAAGAGCCTTAAGAGCAGAACCCTTGATGATTGGGCAGTCATTGAAACCATACTCTTCAAGCTGCTCTGTAACTTCCATCTCTACGAGCTCAAGAAGTTCCTCATCGTCAACCATATCACACTTGTTCAGGAATACTACGATGTAAGGTACACCTACCTGACGAGAAAGAAGGATGTGCTCCTTTGTCTGAGCCATAACACCATCAGTTGCAGCAACAACGAGGATAGCACCATCCATCTGTGCAGCACCAGTGATCATGTTCTTTACATAGTCAGCATGACCCGGACAGTCAACGTGTGCGTAATGTCTCTTCTCTGTCTCGTACTCAACGTGAGCTGTAGAGATTGTGATACCACGTTCTCTTTCTTCTGGAGCTTTATCGATGTTCTCGAAATCTGTAGCTGTGTTACCAGCAACTCTAGCAGCCAATACCTTTGTAATTGCAGCTGTTAAAGTAGTTTTACCGTGGTCAACGTGTCCGATTGTACCAATGTTACAATGTGGCTTTGATCTGTTAAACTTTTCCTTTGCCATTATAATTTCCTCCTTAATATAGCCCCTCCGGGCAATTTATTTGCCCTTTCCGGGCGTTTACTCGGCTAAAAATCATTATATTAAAATATAGCGATATTTTCAAGCAATTTTTTAAAATTGTCCTACAAATATATACTTTGCAGAATTAAGAGTTCTTGTTTGCAAGAACCTTCTCCTGAATGTTCTTTGGACACTGCTCATACTTCTCGAAGAACATAGAGTAGTTACCACGTCCCTGTGTAGAAGAACGAAGCTCTGTAGAGTAACCGAACATCTCAGCAAGTGGAACCAATGCCTTAACAATCTTTCCACCACCGATATCGTCCATACTCTGGATCTGTCCACGCTTTGCATTCAAGCTACCGATTACATCACCGAGGTACTCCTCAGGCATTGTAACCTCAACCTTCATGATAGGCTCAAGAAGCACTGCTCCACCCTTTGCCATAGCATCCTTGAATGCCATAGAACCAGCGATGTGGAATGCCATCTCTGAAGAATCGACTTCATGGTAAGAACCATCATAAACGTTTGCCTTAACACCAAGTACCGGATATCCGCCAAGGATACCAGCCTTTGCTGCTTCCTCGATACCTTCACCAACAGCTGGGATGTATTCCTTAGGAATAGCACCACCGACAACAGTTGACTCGAAAATAAACTGCTCTTCACCGTTTGGATCCATAGGCTCGAACTTAACCTTACAGTGACCATACTGACCACGACCACCAGACTGCTTAGCGTACTTGCTATCTACATCAACAGCCTTAGTAAATGTCTCCTTGTAAGCAACCTGAGGTGCACCAACGTTTGCCTCAACCTTGAACTCACGGAGAAGACGATCAACGATAACTTCCAAGTGAAGCTCGCCCATACCTGCGATGATTGTCTGACCTGTCTCTGAATCTGTATGTGCACGGAATGTAGGATCTTCTTCAGCAAGCTTTGCCAAAGCTTCACCCATCTTACCCTGATCATTCTTTGTCTTTGGCTCGATAGCAAGCTCAATAACTGGCTCAGGGAATTCCATAGACTCAAGGATTACTGGATGCTGCTCGTCACAGATTGTATCACCGGTTGTTGTAACCTTGAATCCAACTGCTGCAGCGATATCACCAGAGTAAACCTTGTCGATCTCTGTACGGGAATTTGCATGCATCTGAACGATACGTCCTACACGCTCCTTCTTACCCTTTGTTGCGTTCAGTACATAAGAACCTGAGTTCAATGTACCGGAATATACTCTGAAGAATGCCAACTTTCCTACGAAAGGATCTGTCATAATCTTAAATGCAAGTGCTGCAAATGGAGCTTCATCAGATGAAGGACGAGTTACCTCGTTACCATCTTCGTCTGTACCTGTGATATCAGGGATATCCGTAGGAGCAGGCATGTACTCGATAACGCCATCGAGCATCTTCTGAACACCCTTGTTCTTGTAAGCAGAACCACAGAATACAGGAACTGCCTCGTTTGCGATTGTACCCTTACGGAGTGCAGCCTTCATATCAGCGATAGATGGCTCCTCACCCTCAAGATACTGCATCATAAGGTCATCATCAAGCTCACAACACTTCTCTACCAGATTCTCATGCCACTTATCAGCAAGCTCTTTCAAATCTGCAGGGATATCTGTAATCTCGATATCTGTACCCTCATCGTTCTTATAATAGTATGCATCCATCTCGAACAGATCGATCAGTCCGATGAAATCATCTTCCTGTCCGATTGGAATCTGTACAGGAATTGCATTCTTGCCAAGACGGTCAATGATTGTCTGTACAGACATGAAAAAGTCTGCACCCATTTTATCCATCTTATTGATGAATGCCATACGTGGAACATTGTATGTGTCAGCCTGACGCCATACGTTCTCTGACTGTGGCTCAACACCAGCCTTTGCATCAAATACACCAACAGCTCCGTCCAATACACGAAGTGAACGCTCTACCTCAACAGTAAAGTCTACGTGTCCCGGAGTATCGATGATATTGATACGATGCTCTAAAGCACCTGGCTTCTTCTTATGATGATCCTCTAATGTCCAGTGACATGTTGTAGCAGCAGACGTGATTGTGATACCACGCTCTTTCTCCTGCTCCATCCAGTCCATGGTAGAAGCGCCATCATGAGTCTCACCAATCTTATAGTTTACACCAGTATAGTAAAGAATTCTCTCTGTAAGAGTTGTCTTACCAGCATCAATATGAGCCATGATACCGATGTTTCTTGTTCTATCAAGTGGATATTCTCTTCCAGCCAAGGTTTTTTCCTCCTTATTTTAGTATATATGCACCCGAAAACTAGAATCTGTAATGAGCAAATGCCTTGTTTGCCTCTGCCATCTTGTGCATGTCTTCTTTTCTCTTAACAGATGCGCCTGTATTGTTTGCTGCATCCATAAGCTCTTTTGCAAGTCTTTCTTCCATAGTCTTCTCACTTCTTGCACGTGAGTAAGTTGTCAACCAACGAAGCGCTAAAGCCTGTCTTCTGTCAGGTCTTACTTCGATTGGAACCTGGTATGTTGCACCACCGATACGTCTGGCCTTAACTTCGAGTGATGGCATGATATTATTCATAGCAGCATCGAAAACCTCTAAAGCCTCCTTACCAGTCTCGTTTGCGATACGATCAAAAGCACCGTAAACGATCTTCTGAGCAACACCCTTCTTACCATCAAGCATGATGTTGTTGATAAGCTTTGTAACGATCTTATTGTTGTAAATTGGATCCGCTAATACGTCTCTTTTTGCAATATGTCCTTTACGTGGCACGGTTCTTCCCTCCTTAATTATTTTTGGATCTTTCAATCCGAATTAATTCAACGGTACTCACATTCCCCTCAATAGAGATACAGCAAACCGTTACCTGCTGTACTTGAGTATTGTGGAAATGTGTTCGTGCGGAAATTGCTATCTTTCCTTCTATAAATATATAATACGGAAAACATAACCCACTTTCGCACTTTTTAGTTCTTGAAATACGAACTGTTACAATACTAATCTACCGATTTATTTTGCATCCTTCGGTCTCTTAGCACCGTACTTAGAACGTGCCTGACGTCTCTTAGCAACACCTGCTGTATCAAGAGTACCTCTGATGATATGGTATCTTGTACCAGGTAAGTCCTTTACTCTACCACCACGGATCAGAACAACGCTGTGCTCCTGAAGGTTGTGACCTTCTCCTGGGATGTAAGATGTAACCTCGATTCCGTTTGACAAACGAACTCTGGCGATCTTTCTAAGAGCTGAGTTAGGCTTCTTAGGAGTAGCTGTCTTAACTGCTGTACAAACACCTCTCTTCTGTGGTGAAGCTGTATCAGTAGGCTTTTTCTTAAGTGAGTTGTAACTTCTTAAGAGCGCTGGTGCAGTAGACTTCTTCTCTACAGTCTGTCTTCCCTTTCTAACTAACTGGTTAAAAGTTGGCATGTTTTCACCTCCATTCAAAATATTTTACACCATGCATACACAAGTATACACAAAAATTACATGCCTTAAACGCATGCTTGACTATTATATTATTCAAATCGTCGGATGTCAACAGGGAAACCCGCAAAATATAAGAAAAATTTCATTTTTTTAGAAAATAAAGTCATTTATAAGAAAACACACATGGCTGTCACCAACCATGTGTGTTTATTTTATTACTCTTCTGTGTTAACAGTTTCTTCTACGGTTGCATCTGCTTCCTCGAAATCACCTGTCTCTTCGCCTGTTACCTCTGACATATCGATGTTTCCATCGCCTGTGTCAAGTTTCACATTACGATAACGCTTCATACCTGTACCAGCAGGAATCAGCTTACCAATCAGGACGTTCTCCTTCAGACCGATCAACGGATCAACCTTGCCCTTGATAGCGGCATCGGTCAATACCTTGGTTGTCTCCTGGAAGGATGCTGCTGACAAGAAGGAATTTGTAGCAAGAGAAGCCTTGGTAATACCAAGCATAATCTGCGTTCCCTTTGCTGGTTCCTTGCCTTCTGCTTCCAGCTTCTCGTTGAGCTCTGTGAACTCAAGTGCATCTACGTTGATTCCTGGTAAGTAATCGCTATCTCCGCTTTCCTCAACACGAATCTTCTTCAGCATCTGACGAACGATAACCTCGATATGCTTATCGTTGATCTCAACACCCTGTAGACGGTATACCTTCTGTACTTCCTGGATCATGTAATCCTGTACAGCACGTACACCCTTGATCTTCAGGATATCATGTGGATTTACAGAACCCTCTGTCAGCTCATCACCGGCTTCAAGTACCTGTCCATCCTGTACCTTCAAACGTGAGCCATAAGGAATAAGGTAAGCCTTTGCTTCACCTGTCTCCTGATTTGTAATGACTACTTCACGCTTTCTCTTTGTCTCACGGATCTCAACCACACCACCAAGTTCTGTGATGATTGCAAGTCCCTTTGGCTTTCTTGCCTCGAACAACTCCTCAACTCTAGGAAGACCCTGTGTAATATCTCCACCGGCCACACCACCTGTATGGAATGTTCTCATTGTAAGCTGTGTACCAGGCTCACCGATTGACTGCGCAGCGATGATTCCGACTGCCTCACCAACCTGAACTGCCTGTCCGGTTGCCATGTTTGAACCGTAGCACTTTGAACATACGCCAAGGTGTGAACGACATGTGAGGATCGTACGAATCTTGATCTTTGCATCTCTTCTTGGTTCTGACTCACCTTCGAGTGTGAATGGAACACCATCCTTATCTACACCATTCTTCAAAACGTTCTCTGCACGCTTTGGAGTGATCATATGATTTACCTTTACAAGCATGTTACCATCTTTATCGTAAATGCTTTCCGCTGCGTAACGACCTGTGATACGATCTTTCAGGCTCTCGACTACACGATCACCTTCCATAAATACTTCGACATACATGCCTGGCTTCTCTTCACGATCTACGCTACAATCAACATCGCGGATGATAAGATCCTGCGATACATCTACCAGACGACGTGTCAGGTATCCAGAATCGGCTGTACGAAGGGCTGTATCAGAAAGTCCCTTACGAGCACCATGCGCAGAGATGAAGTACTCCAATACGTCAAGACCTTCACGGAAGTTTGACTTGATTGGGAGCTCGATGGTACGTCCTGATGTATCTGCCATCAGTCCACGCATACCAGCCAGCTGCTTGATCTGCTTATCACTACCACGGGCACCAGAGTCTGCCATCATGTAGATGTTGTTATACTTGTCAAGTCCATCCAGCAGAGCCTTTGTAAGCTTGTCATCAGCATCCTGCCATGTCTTGACAACGGCATGATAACGCTCTTCGTCGGTCAGATATCCACGACCGAACAGCATATTCTCTTTATCTACGATTTCCTGTGCATGCTCCAGAATATCCTTCTTAGATGCAGGCACTGTCATATCAGAAATAGATACTGAAATCGCACCTCTTGTTGAGTACTTATAACCCATTGCCTTGATATCGTCCAATACCTCTGCGGTCTTTGTAACACCGTGTGTATTGATACACTTGTCAAGGATCTTCTTCAACTGCTTCTTATCAACATGGAAGTTGATTTCTGGCTCCAGGATATTATCTGGATTTGTTCTGTCTACGAATCCAAGATCCTGTGGAATAATCTCGTTAAAGATCAGACGTCCCAGTGTACACTCAACGAATCCTGTATGCTTCTCGCCATCTGGAGTCGTAACAGTACGAACAACTTCGATCTTCTGATGTAATGTAATCTCTTTGTTCTCATATGCGAGCATTGCAAGGTTCTCGCTGCTGAACTTCGGCTTCATGAAGTTTCTGACTGTTCCTACAATATTCTTGTAGAATGTCTCTGCCTTTGTCTTCTTTGCAACGACACGAACTCTGATATAATCATCTGCATCTAACTCGCCTGCATAACAATCTGTATGCAACTGCTCCAGATTGCCCTTCTCGTCGTCAGCAAGATATTCTTTCTTAATCTCTACATTTGCAGCTTCTTCGTCAGAAATACTTGCATAGCGCTCCATAGTCAGATAGTAAATACCAAGTACCATATCCTGAGAAGGAACGGCTACCGGACCACCATCAGAAGGCTTCAACAAGTTGTTTGGTGACAGAAGCAGGAATCTACACTCCGACTGTGCCTCTACGGAAAGTGGAAGGTGCACAGCCATCTGGTCTCCATCGAAGTCGGCGTTGAACGCGGTACATACCAATGGATGAAGCTTGATTGCCTTACCTTCTACCAGAATTGGCTCAAATGCCTGAATACCAAGTCTGTGAAGCGTCGGGGCACGGTTCAGCATAACTGGATGCTCTTTGATTACATCCTCCAATACATCCCATACTTCTGGCTCCAAAGACTCAACCTTCTTCTTTGCTGCCTTTACGTTTGTAGCAATACCACGTGCTGTCAATTCTTTCATTACGAAAGGCTTGAACAGCTCGATTGCCATTTCCTTTGGAAGTCCACACTGATAAATCTTCAGCTCCGGACCAACTACGATAACGGAACGTCCGGAATAGTCAACACGCTTACCAAGAAGGTTCTGACGGAAACGTCCCTGCTTACCCTTTAACATATCAGAAAGAGACTTCAATGCACGGTTACCAGGGCCAGTTACCGCACGTCCTCTTCTACCATTATCAATCAATGCATCAACGGCTTCCTGCAGCATACGCTTCTCGTTACGAACAATGATGTCAGGTGCCTTCAGATCCAACAGTCTCTTCAAACGGTTGTTACGGTTGATGATTCGACGATACAGATCATTCAGATCGGAAGTTGCGAATCTACCACCATCCAACTGTACCATTGGACGGATATCTGGTGGGATAACTGGAATTGCATCCAGAATCATCCACTCAGGCTTATTATGTGAGTTACGGAATGCTTCTACAACCTCCAGACGCTTAATGACACGTGCACGCTTCTGTCCGGTTGCTGTCTGCAGCTCCTCTGTCAAAGTCTCAGCCTCTTTGTCCAGATCAACTGCCTGAAGAAGTTCCTTAATTGCCTCGGCACCCATTCCAACACGGAACTTTCCGCCGAAGTCCTCTTCTGCCTTTCTGTATTCTGCCTCAGAGAGCACCTGTCTGTATTCCAGATTCGTCTCTCCCGGATCAATTACAATGTAAGATGCAAAGTACAGTACCTTCTCCAAAAGCTTTGGAGAAATGTCAAGCATCAATCCGATACGGCTTGGAATACCCTTGAAGTACCAGATATGTGACACTGGTGCAGCAAGCTCGATATGTCCCATACGCTCACGACGTACGGAAGCTTTTGTAACCTCTACACCACAACGGTCACAGACAACGCCCTTAAAACGAATCTTCTTGTACTTACCACAATGACATTCCCAGTCCTTGCTTGGTCCAAAGATTCTCTCACAGAAAAGACCATCTTTTTCTGGCTTCAAAGTTCTATAATTGATTGTCTCTGGCTTTGTAACCTCGCCATGAGACCATTCTCTTATCTTTTCAGGAGATGCAAGTCCAATTTTGATGGCATCAAAATTTATAGGCTGCTCTTGATTTTTCTCGTTATTCATCGCTAACATCTCTTACAAATCTCCTTCCTTAAAATTCATCATCGAAATTACCGTCGAAATCATCGTCCAGATAATCATCATTCAAAGACTCTAATTCGTTATCCTCGTTAATTCCGCTGTATCCGTTCTCTCCAAGATCCTCATTGAAGTCGTCTGGATCTTCGCCCATATACTTCTTCACGTTCTCATTTCCGGTATCCATAGACTCTCCGAGTTCTACCTCTTCACCGTTCTCATCGAGAACTCCGACATCCAGACCAAGTGACTGGAACTCCTTAAGCAATACCTTGAAGGATTCTGGAATACCAGGAGCCGGGATATTTTCACCCTTGATGATTGCTTCGTAAGTCTTCAGACGTCCTGTTACATCATCGGACTTCACAGTCAGGATCTCCTGCAATGTATGAGATGCACCGTAAGCCTCAAGAGCCCAAACCTCCATCTCACCAAAACGCTGTCCACCGAACTGTGCCTTACCACCAAGTGGCTGCTGTGTAACCATTCCGTAAGGACCTGTCGAACGTGCATGAATCTTATCATCAACCAGATGATGCAGTTTCAGGTAATGCATGAATCCAATTGTAACTGGTGAATCAAATTCCTCACCGGTTCTACCATCACGTACCTTTACCTTACCTGTACGGTTGATTGGAACACCCTTCCACTCTTCACGGTGGTCACGGTGCTCATACAGATAATCCATAACTTCCTTCTCTGTATCATCTTTATACTTCTCATAGAATGTCTCCCAATCGGAGTTTGCATAATCATTTGCCATCTCCAGAGCATCCATGATATCATGCTCGTTTGCACCATCGAAGACTGGTGTAGATACGTTAAATCCAAGTACCTTTGCAGCAAGGCTAAGGTGAATCTCAAGCACCTGTCCGATATTCATACGGGAAGGTACGCCCAATGGGTTCAACACGATATCAAGTGGACGACCATTTGGCAGGAATGGCATATCCTCAACTGGAAGGATACGCGAGATAACACCCTTGTTACCATGACGACCAGCCATCTTATCACCAACGGAGATTTTTCTCTTCTGTGCAATGTATACACGAACAGACTTGTTTACTCCTGGTGGCAGTTCATCGCCATTTTCTCTCGTAAAGATCTTTGTATCCATAACAACACCGTAAGCACCATGTGGCACCTTCAGTGATGTATCTCTTGTCTCTTTTGCTTTCTCTCCGAAGATTGCACGAAGCAGTCTCTCCTCGGCTGTTGCCTCAGTCTCTCCCTTTGGAGTTACCTTACCAACTAAGATATCACCGGCACGAACTTCCGCACCGATACGGATAACACCGTTCTCGTCCAGATCCTTCAGGGCATTATCACCGTTTCCGGAAACTTCCTTTGTGATCTCTTCTGGTCCGAGCTTTGTATCTCTTGCTTCTGTCTCGTACTCTTCAATATGAACAGATGTATACACATCTTCCTTTACCAGTCTCTCACTCAGAAGAACGGCATCCTCGTAGTTGTAACCTTCCCATGTCATGAATCCGATCAATGGGTTCTTACCAAGTGCAATCTCACCGTTTGATGTAGATGCACCATCAGCGATTACCATTCCCTTTGTTACACGATCACCCTTCTTCACGATCGGGCGCTGGTTCATACAGTTACCCTGGTTGCTTCGGGCAAACTTGATTACATGGTACTCATCCAATGTACCATCGTCACACTTGACAATGATCTTCTCGCTGGATGACATCTCAACAACACCATCGTGTTTTGCAACAATACATACACCTGAGTCAACAGCTGCCTTTGCTTCCATACCTGTTCCAACAACCGGAGCTTCTGTACGAAGAAGTGGCACTGCCTGACGCTGCATGTTGGATCCCATGAGGGCACGGTTTGCATCATCGTTCTCCAGGAAAGGAATCATGGATGTAGCAACAGAGAATACCATCTTTGGTGATACGTCCATCAGGTCAACGTTTGCCTTCGGGAACTCAGATGTCTCTTCCCTGAAACGACCAGATACGTTGTTCTTCTTGAAGTGACCGTCCTCATCCAATGGCTCATTCGCCTGTGCAACAATATAATTATCCTCTTCGTCCGCTGTCAGATATACAACTTCATCTGTAACAACCGGATTGGCAGGATCTGACTTATCCAGCTTTCTGTATGGCGCCTCAACGAAACCATACTCATTGATTCTTGCATACGTAGCAAGAGAGTTGATCAAACCGATATTCGGACCTTCAGGTGTCTCGATTGGACACATTCTACCATAATGTGTGTAGTGTACATCTCGAACCTCGAATCCGGCACGATCTCTGGACAGACCGCCAGGTCCTAATGCGGACAGACGTCTCTTGTGAGTCAGCTCAGACAACGGGTTGTTCTGATCCATGAACTGGGACAGCTGGGAGCTTCCGAAGAACTCTTTCACTGCAGCAGTTACCGGTTTAATATTGATCAGGGACTGTGGTGTGATGCCATCCATATCCTGGGTGGTCATACGCTCACGAACCACTCGCTCCATACGGGACAGACCGATACGATACTGGTTCTGTAACAGCTCACCTACCGCACGGATACGACGGTTGCCCAGATGATCGATATCATCTGCAGTACCGATCTCCTCTTCCAGATGCATATTGTAGTTGATGGAAGCAATGATATCTTCCTTGGTGATATGCTTCGGAATCAGTTCGTTGATATTTCTGTGGATCGCTTCTTTCAGCGCTTCCTCATCATCTCCGCATTCAGCCAGAATGTTCTTTAATACCGGGTAATAAACATGCTCGGTCACTCCGACACTCTCAGGGTCAAAGCTTACATAAGCTGCCAGATCTACCATTAAGTTGGAAAGGACTTTCTCGTTGCGTTCAACGCCCTGGATCCATACAAATGGCACACCTGCGTTCTGGATCGTCTCTGCCAGTTCTTTGTCTACTGCAGCACCTGCCTCTGCCAGGATCTCTCCTGTCTCAGCGTCTACTACATCCTCAGCCAGAGTATGTCCAGTGATACGGTTCTTCAGAGCCAGCTTCTTATTAAACTTATAACGGCCAACCTTTGCCAGGTCGTATCTTCTTGGATCAAAGAACATGCTGTTTAACAGGCTCTCCGCACTGTCTACAGACAGCGGCTCGCCCGGACGGATCTTCTTGTAAAGTTCTAACAGACCGTCCTGATAGTTCTCAGACACATCCTTACCAAAGCTTGCTAACAGCTTTGGCTCCTCACCGAATAAATCGATGATTTCTGCATTGGTTCCGTAACCAAGTGCACGGATCAGCACAGTAACCGGAACCTTTCTTGTACGGTCCACACGGACATAGAAAATGTCGTTGGAATCCGTCTCATACTCCAGCCATGCTCCACGGTTAGGAATTACCGTACATGTGTACAGTTCCTTTCCGACTTTATCATGACCAATACCATAATATATACCCGGGGAACGTACTAACTGGCTGACAATAACACGCTCTGCTCCATTAATCACGAAGGAGCCTGTATCTGTCATAAGCGGAAGATCGCCCATAAAGATTTCGTGCTCATTAATTTCATCTTTATCTTTATTGCAAAGTCTTACCTTCACTTTTAAAGGTGCCGCATATGTTGCGTCGCGTTCTTTGCACTCTTCGATGGTATACTTGATATCGTCCTTGCATAACGTAAAGTCAACAAATTCCAGACTCAAGTGACCAGCGAAATCAGCGATTGGAGAGATGTCTTCAAAGACTTCTTTCAAACCTTCATCAAGGAACCACTGATATGAGCTTTTCTGAATCTCAATCAGGTTTGGCATCTCAAGAACTTCATTTCGTCTTGAGAAGCTCATTCTTACGTTTTTCCCTGCTTTTACAGGACGCATTCTGCTTTTCTCCATTGACGTTTCACCCCTGTTTTTCTAATCTTTCTTTACTGTTTTTGGGCACACGAATACCATATACGCACACGATGCCACAATAGTGCACATTCCATCTTATCATAGGTTTGTCAAGGTGTCAAGTATTTTTTTCTTGCCTTTTTTTCGTAAAAATGTTATACTGTATATTAAGTAGGTATATAACTGTTTAGGAGGTCTGCGCGCCCGCCGCGCTGACCGTAAAAGCACATAAGCCTGCACAAACACTAATGGAGGTATTCCCCGTGAGCACAGTTTTAAACGTAATACTGGTTATTCTTATCATTATTGTTGCGGCTCTGGCTGTTCTGTATTTCCTTGGAAGAAAGCTGGAGAAGCGCCAGGTAGAGCAGCAGGCTCTGATGGAGGCGGCTGCACAGACCGTATCCATGCTGGTCATTGATAAGAAGAAGATGAAGATCAAAGAAGCAAATCTTCCAAAGATCGTGTATGAGCAGACACCAAAGTACATGCGCTGGGCGAAGGTTCCTGTCGTAAAAGCCAAGATTGGTCCGAAGGTGATGACCCTGATGGCAGATGAACGTGTATTCCAGGCACTTCCGGTGAAAACTGAGGCCAAGGTTGTGATCAGCGGTATCTACATAACCGAGATCAAAAGTGTAAGAGGTGGAGCAGTTCCTGCAGCACCTAAGAAAAAAGGATTTTTCGCCCGTTTTAAAAAGAACGCGAAATAATCTTCGATTCCAGTTCAGAACGTAAAATGAGCCAGGTGAGAGATTTTCTCACCTGGCTCATTTTTTGTTATTGGATTTCTTTCACTGCCTGTTCTAACTCCTCCGCTGCTCTGGCTCTGGATTTGGCACAGAGGATGATGCTGCAGTCTGCAATGTGATCGTAGTTGATCTCCAGGGCATATTCCACATCGACTTTCAAAAAGTCTTCTGTTTCGGTAATTTCAATATCCCTGGTTTCAATTCCCACCGTCAGTTCTCCGACCGGTGTCAGATAACAGGACACGTTCTTTTGGCCTTTCTGAAACACCATATGGGTATTGATACTGCCCTTTTTCAGGATATCCATGGAATCCGGGGTGATCTTCACCGTGTTTTTCACCACTTCCCCACTCTCTTCCATGACCTCTTCATACAGGACATAATGTTTTCCATTTTTCCAGAAATAATCACCGCCGATGATCATTTCCACGTCTTCTTTATCGTGTTCGGAGAACCTGGCTCCGGTGATACTGACCAGCACATCACGGGTCATATTGGGTACTCACTTTCTAACTTGCTTATGGTTTAATATTTCTCAATATCTACTTTTCTGGTTTCTTTTACATCATTTGGAAGAATGGAGGTGGCAAATGCCGTAAATTTCTCTGTCTGATCACTGACAAAGAACTGGTATTTTTCTCCCCCGGTATTCTCTTCATCACAGGATAATCCATATTTCTGCAGGAGATCTCTCAGTTCTATCGCCGTTTCATAAGCCGGATTTACCAGCGTCACATCATTTCCCATAAGTCGTCCTAAGGTGGAACGGATTAACGGGTAATGGGTACAGCCGAGAACCAGAGTATCCACAAACCGGGATTTTAAACTGCTTAGATAGCGGGAGGCGATCTCATCTGTGACAGAATCATGAAGCAGCCCCTCTTCTACCAGCGGCACAAACAGGGGACAGGACTTTCCCGTAACCTCGATATCCGGCCGCAGCTTCTTGATCTCCTGGGTGTAAATACCGCTTCCGATGGTGCCTTCCGTGGCAATGACGCCGATCTTGCCATTCCTCGTTACCTGCACCGCAGTTCTGGCTCCTGCGCGGATCACGCCAATGATGGGAACGTCAAATTCCTTTTCTACCGTTGCCAGGGCATAAGCGCTTGCCGTATTGCAGGCAATCACAATCGCTTTGACATGCTTCGTCATCAGAAAGCGGATGATCTGTCTGGAGTAGCGGATGATGGTGTCCTGGGATTTGCTTCCGTAAGGAACCCGCGCCGTATCTCCAAAATAGACGATCCGTTCTTCTGGCATCTGCCGCATGATCTCTCTGGCTACGGTCAGGCCGCCGACGCCGGAATCGAAAACGCCGATAGGGGCATTCTTATCCGGCTTCTGGTTAAGCTTCGGCTTCTGATTACACATCATAACGCTCCTTTGCGTGGTTGATCAGGTCATCTACCAGTCTGGACTTGGAGATTCCTCTTGCCTCCCACAGCATCGGATACATGCTGATGGCGGTAAAGCCCGGCAGTGTATTGATCTCGTTGAAGACCACCTCTCCGGCATCTGTCACGAAGAAATCCACTCTGGATAAGCCGTAGCCGTCCACTGCCTTGAAGATCTCCACTGCTGCTTTGCGGACATCTTCTGCCGCATGCCCCGGAAGCTCCGGATCAACAACCGTCTTGGACTCTGCATTATAGTATTTTGCATCAAAATCATAGAATTCAGCCGCAGCCATGATCTCGCCGACGCCGGAAGCCTTCACTTCCCGTAAGCCGCCGCCAAAGACCGCGCACTCTACCTCATGGCCGATGATGGTCTCTTCTACCAGGATCTTGCGGTCATGCTTTGCTGCTTCATTCAGGGCAAAGACCAGTTCTTCCCGGTTATCAGCCTTATTGACACCTCTGGAGGAACCGGCGTTGGATGGTTTTACAAAAACCGGATAAGACAGCTTGTTCTCAACAGACGCGATGACGCTGTTCATATCCTGTAACTGGCTCCGTCTCACAGGAACATAGTCTGCCTGGCGGATGCCCAGGCTGTCTACGATCAGTTTTGTATACAGCTTATCCATGGAAACCGCACTTGCCAGCACGCCGCAGCCCACATATGGAATCCGCGCCAGTTCTAACAGGCCCTGGACCGTTCCATCCTCGCCGCGCAGTCCGTGAAGCACCGGGAATACCACATCAACCCTGACTTCTTTTGTGGCGTCCCCTTCAGAAATGATGACACATTTCCTGGTCGCATCTGGGGATAATACGGCATGAGTTCTGCCGCTTCTCCAGGTGTCATTGCGGATCTCCTCCACAGATGGAGTCAGAATCCACTCGCCCTCCTCGGTAATACCGATGAGAAGCAGGTCATACTTATCTTTATCGATCTGGTCAATTACATTGGCTGCCGACATGCAGGATACCACATGCTCGGACGACTGTCCGCCAAATAATACCGCTATCGTTTCTTTCATCATACAAATCTCCTTATAGATCTCACGTTTTCACATCAAGCAAACATCCAGTCTGCGTGATTAATTATAGCACACCTGGTAACAATTACAAATAGAAATTCGTAAAAGGAGGCTGCATAACGATGAAACGCAAAAAAGAACTGTCTCTCTCCATTGCCTGCTTTCTCCTCTCTTTCCTCTGTTTTATGGCATGGAATCAGGAACGGGATGAAAACCTGGCAGCAAAAATCTGTCCGGCAGTGCTCCGGCTTCACGTGATCGGAGCCAGTAACTCCGATCAGGACCAGCAGGTAAAATTGCAGGTAAAAAGCTTTGTGGTAAAACAGATCTCCAGTTGGAATGCCAGCTCCAAGGACGAGCTGGTGCTCAAGATCCAGAACTGTCAGACCAGTCTGGCAGACGCCATCCGCTCCTACGCCGCGTCGGAGCTTGGCATTCCCCTGGATGTAAAGCTGTCGGTAAGCCGGACCTTTTTCCCCACCAAATCCTATGGAGACCTGACTTTTCCACAGGGAATGTATGATGCAGTGGAAATCCGCCTGGGAGCGGGGCGTGGGCGGAACTGGTGGTGTGTCCTGTATCCAGAGCTCTGCTTTCCGGATCTGACCCACGCAGTCGTGCCGGAAGAATCGAAGGAGAAGTTAACAGAGCTTCTGGGAAAAGAAACCTACGCCCAGCTCTTAGAAAGCCAAAATGCCCGGCTGAATATCCAGCCAGGCATCTTAAAACTACTTAAATCTCTTTTGTAAAGTCATGCACACCACTCGGATGACAGTCTAATCCAATGTGACCACACCATACAGTGCCCAGTTATAATCATTGATCGCCTGCTTCAGGCTGAGAACTGCGGAATCATACGCCTGTTTCTGCTGGAGATATACCATCTTCAGCTGAAGATACTGGAGATTGCCTAACATTCCCATGGCATACTTTCTCTCATTGCCTTCCATGGTCAGACGGGCGCTCTCATAAGCACTTGCGGCGCCATCACAGGTGATCTTGCTCTGCAGCACCGCTGTATACAGATCATGCACCTTGGTATTGATCTTATTTTCCGTGTCCTCCAGGGAACGTTCCTTGATGCCGCGGTTCACATCACCATGGCCATTGGTCCCGCGAAGGGAAATGATCGTCGGATGATAGCTGATGGCCTTCCTGGTATCCTCATCCGGGTTCATGGTATCGATAGAGGCCAGTTCCGGAGCCGGAACTGCAGCGATCTCCATGTCTGCATTGTAGTCCCATCCGGTCATAACGCAAATATTTCTTTTTAAGGTCGTCAAACCGTCATTTAAGGATTTCTGTCCATTCTGCGCGCTGGTTAATGACTTCAGCGCACTCTGCACATCTGCCTCTGTAGCCATACCGATGCCCTGCTGGGCAATCGCAGAATCATAGGCCGCCTGGGCTAACGCCACAGAAGTATCCACCAGTTCCTTCGAAGCCAGGGTCTGATGATACGTGATCACCAGACCCTCGATCACAGAAGTCATGGTTCTGCGGATCTGATCTTTGGTAGTCTTTGTTGCGCCCTGGGCAGTTCTCAGTCCGGTTTCCAGTCCCTTTACCGCCTGTTTTTCGATGGCAGAGGCAGTTGCCATGCCAATCTTGTATGACATCATATCCCCGTCATCTTTCGCTCTTCTGGCGTCATCCCTCTGTTCCTGGACATAATCCTTCAGATCTGCCACCGCGGTCTTTAACGGGTCAAGCTGCACTTCGATGGTATCCACCACCTGCCGGTAAGTAGGATTATAATAAAGCACCAGGTTCTCAATCTCATCATATTCCAGGGTATTATCCTGAAGTCTTGCCCAGGTAGCATCATCCATGTCTGCCGGCTTCTCCACTGCCAGGGCAGGAAATGCAGCAGACACTGTCAAAAGGGCCGACAGCGTCAGGGCTGCCGCCTGTTTCCATGTTCTCATGATCTCACTCCCTTAACGATCCAGCTGTAATTTTCCATAGCCTGCAGCAAAGCCAGTCTCTTCACTTCCAGTCCGGTCTGCGCGGATACAAAGCCGCTCTCCGCCTGCAGATATTCCAGACGGCTGATACTTCCCACCTGATACTGGACAGACGCTTTGTTCATGCTCCTCTGGCTGACTTCCAGATTTAAAGCCGCCTCATCATAGGCAGCCTTTGCCTGCTGCACGCTCTGGTATGCCGTATTTAAAGCAACTCCGATCTGCTGTGTATCATTTGCCACGTTCTGGGCGTAGATCTTCTGATTGGAGCCATTGGTCACATTCGCTGCCTGTCTGGTATCGATTTTCAGGGTATAATCATTTTCCTGTGCTTTTGCCAGATCAGCAGCAGGGTTAAAGGAAGCTAACCGTTCAAGATCCACCTCTGGCATTGCCTTGATCTCAGGCACCGCATCCTGCTTCCAGCCAGTCATGGTGATCAGCTTCTTTCTGGTTGTTTCAATCTGGTTCGTCAGTGATAAAAGCTGGGCATCTGCATCCTCTAAGCTCTGCTGGGCCGCCAGTACATCCGCCTGTGTTGCCATCTGGACAGTCTGACGGTTCTTTGTTGCATTGACATTGGCTTCTGTCAGTTCCCGGCTTTTCTTGGCCGCCTTCAGCTGCTGCTGCAGCTGGTAATAGCTGTTCATGGTGCTCTGCGCCTGCTGGACCAGCTTCTTCTCCGCTAATTCATTTTCCCAGGAAACGGTGATGCCGTCTTTCTCATCAATGGCCGCTTTGTTTCTCGCCTGGGCTGCACTCAGCTCCGCAGTGATCGTAGACACATCATCCGTGGCATCACCAGCTTCCCGGTCATACTCCTCTGCCTGAAGCAGATACTGACGGGAATAGTCATCATAATCGACACCCTTCATGGTCTTATTATAGGTTTCGATATTATTCTGAACAGTCGGGTTGTACTCATGGATCAGGTCTTCCAGTTCATCATACTCCAGCACATTGTCGCGGAGCTTTGCCCACGCCTCTGTGGTGCGGGCAAATTCCGGACTTGCAGCCAGAGCAGTGACCGGAACCTGCAGACAGAGGCTTAAACCCATGCACATAGTGATTACTTTTGCTCCATAGTTTCTGCTCATTTTCAACTCTCCTTAATCATCTAAGTCCACCAGCTCTTTTTTCGGTTTCCGGCTCATAACTGAATAATACACCGGAAGCATCAGCATTGCAAGAATGGTAGAAGCAACCATGCCGCCAACATCTACTAATGCCAGACCCTGCATGGTCTTACCGGATTTGCCGTAAGCCAGACACATCGGGATCATGGCTACAATGGTGGTTAATGTGGTCATCAGAATCGGGCGGAGACGGGTAGCGCCTGCTTCGATCAGGGCTGTCTCCAGATCCATTTCCTGACGGTACTGGTTGACCGTATCCACATAAAGAATACCGCTGTTTACTACTGTACCAACTAACATCAGGAAACCAAGCATGGAGGTCATGCTGATCTTACAATTGGCCAGGAACAGGAACCCAAAGGAACCGATCAGGGCAAATGGGATCGTGGTCATGACCATGACGGAAAACTTCACGGATTCAAACTGCGCCGCCATCACTACGAATACCAGGAAGATCGCAATCATAACCGCCTGGAATAAAGCGCTTAACTCCTCTCCCATACGTTCATCCATGGCATTCTGGGCACGCTCAACGGTAGAAGAAAGATTCGGATTCACGATCTCCCGGTTGATCTTATTCTCCAGTGCAGTGACCGCCTTGTCATCATTGGTGTTGACTACACCGGTATAATCGCCGGTGATCGTTACCTGATACTGCTTATCTGAACGGGTGATACTTAATGGGCTGTCTTTATAGGAAATATCCGCAATATCAACCAGGGCCACAGAAGCGCCCGTTGTTGTCGGGATCACAATTCCCTTGACCTGATCCAGAGTGTCATACTCGCCGTCCGGATACTCTACATTCACGTCAATATCATTGCCATTGACCTTTAACGTCGTGGCAGTGCTTCCGCTTAACATGGTGTTGACCATACCGGCAACCTGAACCGGTGATAACCCTTCTGCTGCTGCTTTCACAGGATCAACATCGATCTTGATCAGCGGGGCGGCATTTTCCAGTGTAGAATGAACTCTGGTGACCTCAGAGCTGGCGGTCAGCTCATTTACGATCTTATCAGAAGCTGCTTTTAAGTCATCATACTGGGTACTCTGTAAAATCACTTCGTAACCGTCAGAAGTCGTCATCATGGAACTGCTCATGCTGCTTACTTCCTCCATGGTGATATCGCAATCTGCGAATTCTGCCATGACCGGCTTCCATTTTTTGATCAATACCTTGGGTTTTACGGATTTATCCTTTAAATAGGCAGTCAATGTAGCGCCGGAGCCGCCGGACATGCTCAGTCCTGAAGAGCCGTAGGATAACATATAGGAATCCACATTTTCATCAGAAGAAACCACGGCTTCCACACCCTGTAAGATTTTATCAACCTCTTCGATCTTTAAGCCAGGTCTTGTTTCTACCGATACACTGATGGAATCACCATCCGAGGCTGCCATCAGCTCAAAGCCCAGCTGACCGGCCAGCACAAAGGACAGAACCAGCAGAACCACAGAGGTCATGATAACGGTTTTCTTCTTTGGAAGAAGCACCTTCATCAATCTGCGGTATCCATTCTGCAGCATTTCTACCGGTCTGGATAACGGCGCCGCATCTTTTTCTTTTGGCCGGTATACCGTATAACATAACGGCACGATGGTCATAGCGGAGATCAGGGACGCCAGCATACAGAATACAATCGTAAATCCCAAAGGCTTAAACATCTGTCCGGACATACCTTCCAGAAGTGCCAGCGGAATAAATACAACACAGGTGGTAATAGTACCGCCAATGATCGATTCGAGGACAATTCCGCTTCCTTCTAAGGCTGCCTTGGAATATTCACGGAAGCCAACGCCTTTCGTGGAACGGAAGCAGCTCTCCAATACTACGATGGAGTTATCCACCATCATACCAACACCAAGCACCAGGGAGCTTAAGGTGATCACGTTCAGGGAAAATCCCGCTGCGCTCATGGCAACCAGCGCTGTCAGAATGGAGATCGGGATGGAAGTACCAACGATCAGGGAGGCCTTCAGGTCACCGAAGAACAACCAGATAATGATCATGGAAACCGCAACCGCCATAACCATGGTCTGCATAACGGAGCTTAAGGAGGATTTGATCATATCACTGTTATCATCAACAACCACGATCTCCAGGTTCTCGTCATTGGCCATCAGGCGGTCCACAACCTTGCGGACTGCTTTGGATGCTTCCACATCACTGCTGCTCTGCTGCTTCTTGATGGCTACAGAGATCGTATCACGGCCGTTATAACGTCCGATACTGCTGGCTGCTTCTTTGGCATTATAAATATTGGCAACATCCTCTAAGTAAATGATATTGCTGCCTCCAACAGTGATCGGGATCTTTTTCAGGCTTTCCATGGTGCTGTAATCCACACCGGCAGAAACTGACAGCTCCTGCTTCCCCACCTGGGTGCTTCCCACCGGATAGGAAAAATCCGCTGATTTTACTGCTGCAGTGATGGCGTTCATGGACAAATGATACTGATTTAACTTCTCCGGAAGAAGCTCGATCTTTACATATTCCTTCTGACCACCGGAAATATCCACGCTTGCCACGGAAGACAGTTTCTCAAATTCAGGAACAACCTCATCATTGACATAGTTATAAAGATCATTCTGGGCATCATTGTTGACAGCCAGCGTGATACTTGCCACATCATTGATGTTCATCTCCATGATGGTCGGGGTCTTCACATCATCCGGCAGCTCAATGGCGTCCAGCTTTTTCTTTAAATCATCATAAGCACTGTCAATATCGGTTCCGTAGTCATACTCCAGAAGCACGATACCATAGTTTTCATTGGAAACACTGGTCACACCCTTAATACCGGTCAAGGTACCTGTCTCATCTTCGATAGGCTGTACAACCAGCTGGTCCACATCATCCGGACTTGCACCCGGATAAGTAGCCATAACGATCAGCATGGGCATATCCATGGATGGGATCAGTTCCAGTTTCGATGAAAATACTGAAGTTAAACCAAATACGATCAGGCACAGGATCACCATTACCGTGGTGACTGGCCGTTTGAGGACAGTTTTTGTCAAATTCATTCCGTTTTCCCCCTCTAGTTAGCGGCCGTTGTCTGGGCTTCTGTTGTTTCTGCTGCTTCTGTTGTTTCTACTGTTTCTGTTGTTTCTGCTGCTTCTGTTGTTTCTACTGCTTCTGTTGTTTCTACTGTTTCCACCGTTGTTCCGGTCTCTCCAGCCAGCACCGCAGGAGCTCCCTCGTATAACTCCGGATCCCAGGTGGTGATCACTTCGTTATCTGCACTTAAACCGGATAAAATCTGCATTTTTTCATCATCGCTGATACCGGTTTCCACCGTTACTTTATGTACCGTACCATTATCGTAAGTATATACATACGGTTCGCCATTGCTATAGTATACGGCATCTACCGGAACGGTCATGACATTTTCTGCCTTATCGGAAGTGATGTACAGCTTCACAGAAGAACCACTGATCAGGCTTCCGTTATCTTCCACAGTTGCTTTCACCTTAAATAATCCGGTTGCAGCGTCCACCATGGTATTAACTTCCGTTACCGTACCAACGTAATCGCTGCCATTTTTCTCGATCTTGATCTGCTCCCCTACATGGACCTGGTCTAACACAGCCTCCGTCACAGAAAAGCTGACCGATTTTGCGCCCTCTCCTGCGATCACGCATAAAGGTAAAAAAAACTGTAAAGTTAACCCAAGTTTAACAGTAAGTACGGTGCAACGAGTT
>OGYM01000645.1_pt1 | contig 26600 bp, 17 predicted proteins | sample 1576491 | NCBI WGS metagenome assembly OGYM01 (sample SAMEA3541515, study PRJEB24748) | human gut metagenome | biome: human gut; feature: human-associated habitat; material: faeces | place: China | collected 2012 | reverse complement strand
GATTTCGATGATCTTGTCAACCAACAGGAACGGGTAACGATGCGGGAGCAGTTCGCGGATACGGTTGATATCCATTACCGAAGTGCTGTTCGGATCATAGACGGGAGCCTGAACTTCGTTCTGTTTGATGTCCTTGCGGATCATGCGTGCCAACTGGTTGTTGATCTTATGTCCCGGACGGGTAGCGATTACGCGGCCCCGGATCGGTTTGCCGATCAATGCCAGGTCACCGATCACATCGATCAGCTTGTGGCGTGCCGGCTCGTTGTCGAATACCAGCGGTTTATTGTTGATGTAGCCCAGGTCTTGTACGTCCTTATGCGGGATAGACAGCTTGTCGGCAAGATTGTCGAGCACCTCCTGCGATACTTTCTGGTCATAGATGACGATCGCATTGTCGAGGTCACCACCTTTGATCAGGTTATTCTGCAACAGCATCTCTACTTCGCGAACAAACACGAATGTGCGGGAAGCTCCCCTATGCGGTGGCCTATGGCCGCATCTACATCCTCGGCTCGGTGTTCGTGCTGCTGGTCATGGGCATGAACCCCTTCATCACGACCCAGGGCTTTGCGAAGATCAGTATGCTCACGACAGTCATCGGCGCAGTCATCAACATCATCCTCGACCCCATCCTGATTTTTGGTCTTGGCTGGGGCGTCCGGGGCGCGGCAGTGGCGACGGTGCTCAGTCAGGCCGTGGGTGCCTGCTGGATATTGAAGTTCCTCACCGGCCCCAAGACCATCCTCAAACTGCGGAAAGAAAACCTCAAAGTGGAGCGGAACATCATCCTGCCGGTGATGGGGCTGGGTATCTCCACCTTTGTGATGCTCTCCACCGAAAGCCTGCTTTCCATCAGCTTCAGCTCCAGTCTGGCGCGGTACGGCGGCGATGTGGCCGTGGGTGCCATGACCGTCATCACCAGCGCATCCCAGCTGTGCACGCTGCCCATTCAGGGCATCTGTCAGGGCGGACAGCCAGTGATGAGCTTCAACTTCGGCGCAGGCAAGAAGGCCCGCGTCAAGGAAGCCTTCCGTTTTCAACTGACGCTGTGCGGGGCCTACACCTGTGTGTTCTGGCTGTTGATGATGCTGTTCCCCGGCGCGGTGGCGGGCATTTTCACCTCGGACACCGCACTGATCCAGTACACCACGTGGGCCATGCGCATTTACATGGCGGGCATTTTTGCCATGGGCTTCCAGATCGCCTGCCAGCAAAGCTTTATGGCGCTGGGGCAGGCTAAGGTAAGCCTGCTGCTGGCCTGCCTGCGCAAGATCATTCTGTTGATCCCCCTCATCTTCATTCTGCCGCACGTTCTGCCGGATGCAGTGTTCGGCGTGTTTCTGGCCGAGCCGGTCAGCGACATTCTGGCCGCCACCATCACCACCATCACCTTCTTTGCCCGGTTCGATAAGATCCTCGACCGCGGTGCCGCAAAGGTTTGATTTTTTTGTATGCAGAAAGGGCATCTGCCGTTGGCAGATGCCCTCGCTGTTTATTCGGGAAACCCTGACCGGCACTGAAAAATCAGTCCATGTTCAGAGCGCTCTTGAGGTTGTTTTTGTAGATATCGGCCTTGGCACCGTAGATGATCTGCACACCATCTGCGACCTGAACGACGCCGTTTGCACCCGTTTTCTGCTTCCAGTCAGTATCCGGCATAACGAGAGCCTTGTCTTTGACCTTGACGCGCAGTCGAGTAAAGCAGGCATCCACATGCTGGATATTGTCTGCACCACCCAGACCTTCAATGATGGTCGCCATCATCTCGTCGCTCATTTTCTTGTCCAGCTTCTTGACCTCCTGGCCATCATCTTCGCGGCCGGGAGTCTTGTAGTTGAACTTGGTGATCATGAAGCGGAAGGTGAAATAGTACAGGAAGAAGCAGGGAATGCCAATGATGAACACCCAGATCCAGTTAGAGCCTTTATCCGCCTGCATGATGCCATTGAAGATCGTGCTCAGGAAAGGGCCGCCGAAGGAACTGGGCCCCGGGATATTCACCTTGCAAATGTAAGTCAGCAGGTAGGCCAGACCTGCATAGCCAGCGTGCACCACGAACAACAGGGGAGCTGCAAACAGGAAGCTGTACTCAATGGGCTCGGTGATGCCAGTGAAGATGGAGGGGATGATGGCTGCGATCAGCAGCGCCTTGACCTGAGGCTTACGCTCCGGCTTTGCGCAATGGTACATGGCCAGAGCCGCACCGGGCAGACCAAACATAGCAAAAATAACCTTGCCGTTCATGATAAAGCGGGTAATGTTCACGTCAAACATGGCATCCGGAGAAGCCAGCATAGCGTTGTAGATGTTCACCGCCCCTTCATACAGCGTGCCGTCGATGACCATGGAGCCGCCGAGGTTGGTGAAGAAGAACGGGGTGTAGATAAAGTGGTGCAGACCGAAGGGCAGCAGAGCACGCTCTGCCAGACCATAAATCACACTGCCTGCCATGCCAGTGTCATAAATGATCTCGCCCATGAAGCCCAGACCGGTCTGAACGAAGGGCCACACCACAGACATTACCAGACCCAGCGCAGAGCAGGCCAGCAGCGAGATCATCGGCACGAATTTTGTGCCTGAGAAGATGCCCAGAACCGGCGGCAGCTGAATATTATAGTATTTGTTATGCAGCTTTGCAACCAGCAGACCCACCAGAATACCGCCGAATACACCGGTGTCAAGCGAAGCGATGCCCATGACCATGGACTGGCCGGTCTTCATCGCCGCAGGGTCCAGAATGCCCAGACTGGTCAGCAGGATATTCATCACATTGTTCATGGCGAGGAAACCGATCACGCTGGACAATGCCGCGATGCCCTTTTCCTTTTCCGCATAGCCGATGGCAACGGAAACAGCAAAAATGATTGGAAGATAGGAGTTGACGGTATTGCCCATGGCCTTGAGCAGATTAAAGAACAGCTTGACATAGGTATTGCCCAGAACCGGCCACAGTGCCACAATGTTCTTTGTCGTGAACGCAGAGCCAATGCCCACCAGAATACCTGCGATGGGCAGGATCATGACAGGCGTCATTAGAACTTTTCCCAGTTTCTGGAACTGTGAAAAGGTAACTTTTTTCTCTCTCTTCTCCATGATTTACCTCCTGCGGGTCTCAGTGCAGTTCAGGCCAGTAGCCCTTATTGGCTTCGATCATCTTATCCAGGATCTTGCGTGCCACCTTGGCAGAGGGAACTGTCTTGTTCATCGTGAATGCTTCCAGTGCCTTCTGGTAGGAGTGTTCAAAATAAGCATCCACGATCAGCTTTTCCGAAGAGACCTGCTGCATCATCATGCCCAGCTGGAACTGGGGGATATTGCCGATGGTAACAGGCTCCGGGCCCCACTTGCGCAGGTAGCAGGGAACTTCCACCATGGCATCATACGGCATCTGCGGGATGCAGCCCTTGTTTTCCACAATGACCAGATAGCGGTCCGCATTGTTATAGGCAATGGAACATGCCACATCCACAATAAAATCGCCAAAAGCATTGAACAGATTCAGGTTTGCTTCCTTCTTGCCGCCGCTCTCGCGGATCAGCTTTGCCTGCTCGATCATGTCCTTCTCCCGGCCATCCATGACCATGTTGGCACGCGTGTAGTTGGGATCCATATCCTCGGCGCTTTCCTTGGCATACAGATAGTACTGCAGGTAGGTATTGGGCAGATACTCCGGGAAGTCGGTGAGGATTTCCTTAAAGTTTTCCCATGTGTGGCGCCAGGAAGGATCGGAGTGGTGCTTATCATGAGAAGCAGCCAGACCGAACTTCATGATCTTTTCCTTCAGTTCCGGCATACGGTCCACACCGCTCTTGTCGTACAGGTGGGTCCACCAGCCAAAGTGGTTCAAACCAAAGTAGACCGGGTCCACATCGTTGTATTTTTCCAGACCCAGCATCTTTGCGAAGGACAGCATGATGGCTACCGGCATATCGCAGATGTTCAGGATCTTATAGTTGTTGTACTTGCGGCGGGTGGCCTCAGCCACGATCGCAGCAGGGTTGGAGTAATTGATGATCCATGCCTCGGGTGCGTACTTGCGCACATCGTCGATCACCTGGAACACGCCGGGGATGGAACGCAGGCCGTATGCCATGCCGCCGGGGCCGCAGGTCTCCTGACCCACAACGCCAAACTCCAGCGAGATCTTTTCGTCCTTTTCGCGCATTTCCATGCCGCCCTGACGGATCTGAGCAAAAGCAAAATCAATATCGGTATAGGCCTTTTCCGGGTCTGTGGTGGTGAAGTAGACGCACTCCGGGTCCAGCTTTGCGATCAGCGAACCGCACAGGGTATCCACCAGCTCCAGACGATCCGGATCAATATCATACAGCACCAGTTTCTTCAGCGGGAAACGATCAAGATTTGCAATCAGGCTCTGGATAATGCCGGGAGTGTGACTGGAACCACCGCCAACAATGACAACTTTAAAACCTTCCATTTTTGAAACCTCACATTCGTTTTTCGATCATGTTTCTGATTTTACCCTTGCGCGCGCTTTGGAGAGTGACTATAATATAATCGATATAAACATTTTTTTAAAGGCGTTTTGAAAGTTTTGAATCAGTTTGCCCAAGTTGAAACAATTCCAGAGTCTGAAAATATTTTCACACCTGCTAACTTTCTTCAAAGCCTTCCCGCCGGAGGACATCATGGACTTTTTCACCCGCATTGCAGAACACACGCCCCAGCTGAACAAAAACGATAATGAGCTTCTTTCTTACTGCATTCGCAACCACACCGAAATCGCCAATCTCAAGGTGACGGAACTTGCGGACCGGTTGTTCATCTCACCGGCTTCTGTCGTCCGCTTTTGCAAGAAGCTCGGTTTCAGTGGTTATTCCGATTTTAAGGCATCTTTGCGCATGGATCTGTTTGAGCCGGAGGAAACGCCGCGAAAATCTCACCCGACCGACTTTTTCCGCGATATCCACAAAACCATCGAGATGGTTCCGGAGGAGACCGTAGAGCGTATCGTAGAGCTGATCCACTGCAGCCGCCGCATTGAGCTGTATGCCGTAGGCAGCAGCAGGATGCCCGGCTCCGAACTTGCAAAGCGGCTGCAAACCATCGGCAAGGCCGCCTTCTGTTACGATGACAGCACCCTGATGAATATCAGCGCACGGCAGCTGACTTCCGATGATCTGGTTCTGGCTCTATCCATTTCCGGCGAAACAAGTCTGATCATTGCCGCTGCAACGGTTGCCAAAAGCCGTGGTGCTGCATTGGTTTCCTTTACAAATCTCGGCAGCAATACCCTCAGCGGCATGGCAGATGAAAACCTGTATGTCAACGCCACAAACTTTGTGTGCTCCGGCATTCAGGTGCGATCCCGCGTACAGCTGCTGATGCTGTGCGAATACCTGTTCTTCCGCTACATAGAGACCTATGGGGACGAGCACCAGCAAAGTATCGGTTGACGCCATTTCACCGCAGCGCACAGCCAACGCTCTATTCCACCAACAAATCTCCCACGATAAAAAACAGGGCCGCCGCACAAACGATGTGCGGCGGCCCTGTTGGCGTTCTGTTTTTATTTTCCCGCCAGCAGAATGGCCAGCACGGCTTTCTGCACGTGCAGGCGGTTCTCGGCTTCGTCAAAGATCTCCGGTGCGTGCTGCTCGAACACCGCCGAGGAGATCTCCTCGCCCCGGTGGGCGGGCAGGCAGTGCAGCACCATGACATCGGGCTTTGCGCTTTCCAGCAGCTTGCCGGTGAGCTGGTAGCCCACAAAATCCCGCAGGCGCTGCTCACTTTCCGGCGTGCCGGGCTTGGCGGTGTTCCACACAGCCGTTGCCACCACGTCGGCATCCTGAATGCCCTCGGCAGGGTCTGCGGTCAGGTGGAAGGCGCTGCCGTATTTGTGGGCGAACATCAGCACATCCGCCGCCGGGCGGTAGCTCTGCGGGCAGACGCAGGTGACCTGCATTCCAGCCAGCAGTCCGCCCACGATGAGGCTGTTTGCCATGCTGCTGCCGTCGCCGACAAAGCAGAGCTTCCGGCCCGCAAGGCTGCCCCGGCGCTCCCGAATGGTCATCAGGTCGGCCAGCACCTGGCAGGGATGGGCGTAATCCGTCAGGCCGTTGATCACCGGCACACCGGCCAGTTCGGCAAACTCTTCCAGATCGCTCTGGCGGTAGGTGCGCCACACCACGCAGTTGTAGTAGCGGCCCAGCACCCGGGCGGTGTCCTTGAGGGGCTCACCGCGCCCGGCCTGCAGCTCGGCGGTGTTCATGTAGTTGCCCAGACCGCCCAGCTGGTACACACCCACCTCAAAGCTGGTGCGGGTGCGGGTGGACGCCTTGGAGAACATCAGGGCAACCGTCTTTCCCGCCAGCAGCGGGGCCGTGCCGCCCAGCTTCTGCTGTGCCTTGAGCTGGTCGGCCACATCCAGAATGTGGGTCAGCTCGGCAGGGGAGAGGTCGCTCATTTTCAGCAGATTTTTCATGCCTGCTCCTTCGGAGCCGTCGGCTCCATCTTGCCCAGCACATCGCTCAGGATCTCCAGCGCCATGTCCACATCGTGCTCGCTGAGGGTCAGCGGCGGCAGCAGGCGCAGGCGGGTCTTGGCTGTCAGCACCAGCAGGCCCGCTTCGCGGCAGGCGACCAGCACATCTGCGGCCTTGAGGTCGTAGAACTCGATGCCCACCATCAGGCCGATGCCGGAAATGCTCTTGACATGGGGCAGCTTTGCGATGCCTGCGCGCAGCTGGACGGCGCGCTCGTTGACATTGGCAAGGAAGCTCTGGTCCATGCGGTCCACCACCACGTTGGCACCGGCGCAGACCACCGGGTTGCCGCCGAAGGTGGAGCCATGGGTGCCGGGGCCCATGCCTGCGGCTACCTTTTCGTTCATCAGCACTGCGCCGATGGGCAGGCCGCCGCCCAGACCCTTGGCCAGCGTGACCACATCCGGCTTGAGGTTGTAGTGCTCGCAGCACAGGAAGGTGCCGGTGCGGCCCACGCCGGTCTGCACCTCGTCCACGATGAGCACAAGGTCTTTTTCGTCGCAGAGCTTGCGCACGGCCTGCACGTAGTCCGGGTCCAGCGCCATCACGCCGCCCTCGCCCTGAATGAGTTCCAGCATCACGGCGCAGGTGGTGCGGTCCACCAGCTCCTCCAGCGCTTCGATATCGCCTGCCGGAGCATACAGGAAGCCCTCGTTGAATGGGCCGAAGTAGTTGTGGAACACCTCCTGACCGGTGGCGGTCAGGGTGGCGATGGTGCGGCCGTGGAAGCTGTTCACCAGCGTGATGACCGTGGTGCGGTCCTTGCGGTAGTGATCCACGCTGTACTTGCGCGCGGCCTTAATGGCACCCTCGTTGGCCTCGGCACCGGAGTTGCCAAAGAACACCTTGCTCATGCCGGTGCGCTTACACAGCTTTTTGGCCAGCTTGCCGCAGGGCGCGGTGTAGTAAAGGTTCGAGGTATGCTGCAGCTTGTGGGCCTGCTCGGAAACGGCCTCGGCCCAGTCCAGATCACAGTAGCCAAGGCTGTTCACGCCAATGCCGCTGGTAAAATCCAGATACTGCTGGCCCTCGGGGCCTGCGGCACGCAGGCCGTGGCCTTTTTCCAGCACAATAGGGTTGCGGTTATAGGTGTGCAGGACGTATTCGCCGTCCCGCTTGATGACTTTTTCAGAATCCATAGGTGTACCTCCTGTGAATAGAAGTTCCGCGCATGCGCCGCTCCCCCGGAGGGCCATCACTCCCGATTTATTTATTATAGGCATAGGCGCAACAGCCTTGATATCATTGTTGACTATTATCTGGCAGATTTATAAAGCAGCCAATGTAAATCCGGCAGAAGTGATTAAATACGAGTAAGAGAAAGAAGAATAAAGAAAATAAAGAAACCATGATACAGCATTATCTTAAAATAGTCTTTCGGAATATACTGAAACATAAAACACAAAGTATAATCAGTATTGTCGGTCTGGCAATAGGTCTGGCATGCTTTGCCTTGTCCACATTCTGGATACAATATGAGATGACATATGATAGTTTTCACAGGGATGCGGATCGCATCTATCTGATACGGACGGATGAAAATCATTTCGGAACACATTATCACAACTTTGTACCCTACGCTTTAGGTGGGTATTTAAAAAATTCTTATTCAGAAATAGAAGATTGGTGTGCATTCGAACAGCAATCTTTTTTCACGATGCAGAACAAACAGTTGACGGAATATCCATATATAGCGCCTGACTCTACTTTTATGCGGATGATGGATGTAAAAATTTTAGAAGGCAACAATAATTTCTTATCATCATCATCCAATGAGAAAGAAGTTGCCATTACAGAAGAGATGGCTCGCGATTTATTTGGTACTACAGATGTGATTGGGAAAGAATTGATTTCTGGCAACAACATGAAAGGATATCGTATAAGTGCCGTCATAGACGACTGGGGGAAACATTCTAATTTCAAATATTCTGTTATGGGATGGATGAGCAGTGACGACACTTCATGGGGAAACGGTCGATATAGGATGTTGATAAAAGTGAAACACGGGACAGATATCAACGCACTCATAAAAAAAATGAACCGTAACTTTCCGGAAGAGATGAAGAAAGATAAATATAACTGTAAAACCGGATTTACACGCTTCTACCTGGAACCTATTACCCAATTACGATACGCGGATGAATTTGTCCGTGGTGACGAAACAATCGTACAATTTCGTTACATTGTCTACTTCTCAATAACGGGAGTACTTATCATCTTTTGCGCATTGGTGAATTATCTGACTATTTATAGCGATTGTTTCCGTTCACGTAAGCGTGAGATGGCACTGCGTAAAGTAAACGGAGCTTCCGAACATTCGTTGTTGGCGTTGCTTTGCATGGATTTTCTGTTTACTATCTTGCTGGCGTCCATTTTGGGAATGGGCTTCATTGAGTTGCTCAAATCTTGGTTTATACACTATTCCGGAATAGCTGATACAGATATGTCCATCTATGGTTATTGCATATTATACATAGCAGGCATGTCTATATTGGCATATATCATTGCCCTGCTCTCTGTCTACATATTCCGTCGCCGTTCATTGCAACACACGCTCCATCACACAAGCGCCATAGGACGTCTTTTTCGAAGGGGGAGCGTTGTTTTACAACTGATTGTCTGCATCGTTTTCATATTCTGTACAACTATTATGCAAATGCAGCTCTATCATTTACGTAATGTAAATACAGGTATTGATTATCAAAATCGTGCATCTTTAAGTATTTGGATGAATGTGGATATGAATGTTTGGGTCGAAAAAGTAAAGGAACTGCCTATGGTTACAGAAATAGTGAAACCTGTCTATTGGCCTCTAATCAGTATGGGAGCTTATTCTCTTTTTGAGGTAACTTCATGGGATGGCCTGAACGGAACAGCAGATAATCCTATCAGTATAGACCAGTTTTTGGCAGGAGAAGATTTCTTCAAATTCTACAATATGAAGCTATTGGCAGGAGAATGGATCTCGGATAAATCAAAACTCAACGAAGTGAACATCACTGCAACAGCAGCCCGTACTATGGGCTGGACACCGGAAGAAGCTATTGGAAAACGCATCTATTATAATGAAGAAAATACCCAATCTATGACCATAGTAGGGGTAGTGAAAGATTGTGCTTACAGAGCACCTACAAACGATGTACCTAATGCTATATTTGTCAATACAAACAAATTGGAATATATGTGGCCGCGTTGTTTCGTACTTTTCAAATATAAACCGGGAACCTGGGAAGAATGCCGTCGCCGTATTGAGGAGATGCAACTGGCGGAACTTCCCGACCGCAAACTTTTTTTGGATAGTGAAGAAGAACGATACAACAAATACCTGAAATCAGAGGACGCATTATCCGGCCTTTTGAGTTTCTCTTCATTGGTTTGTATTCTGATAGCCGTGTTCGGTATCTATTCCCTGGTCACATTGACTTGCGAACTGCGACGGAAGGAAATAGCTGTCCGTAAAGTGAACGGAGCTACAATTGGCAATATTCTGAGTATTTTCTTTAGGGAATATACTTTGCTTCTGATCATATCTTCACTGATAGCTTTCCCGGTCGGCTATATTATCATGAGACAGTGGATTGAAACTTACAATCGTCAGGTGAATATAGGAGTGTGGCCGTTCATCCTTATATTTATGGGCATTATGATAGTGATTACTCTCAGTATAGGCTGGCGTGTATGGCAAGCTGCACGACAAAATCCAGCAGAAGTGATAAAGAGTGAATAAACGGAGCATAAACATAAAACGCATGGACCTATAACTTGGCAAGTAATGTGATTATGCAAAATAAGCAATGTTCTGCAATACAAGATTGCTTATTTTGCATAATCACATTGCTTGTTATCGCCTACATTTATACTTTTCACAAGATGTATCTATGTTTTTTCAGTAGACGATAAATGATAATCAAGATATATGTCGATAAATTAAAGAAACAAAAACACAGCTTTGCAAAAACTTTTGGAAGCTATTTTAGGGGTCAAAATAGGGTCAGGGTCACTTATAACCCCACCTGATAGTTGTTTTTTCAAGCAAAAACACATAAACTGCTGTATATCAAAAGATTGTCAATTATTCTTGTCCAATAAAAAAGTGTTTCTACATAGATTTAATATGACAGCATTTTGCACAATACGAACAATCCCGGATTAAGTAAATACTATAAACAAGAAGTTAATATGATCCGTCTCTTTGACTACCTCTTTTTAGTCTGTGTCTTCTTTCCTGCTTAATGCAAATATTTAAGACACAAAAAAGAGAACATGCTACGAAACATTCTTTTTTAAGGAGGGAAGAAGAAAGATGCATCGGCAGATTACCCAGTGTAGACGGGACTAATTTCAATGCATTAGTACTAAGAGTCACATTTTTCTTTACATCCCCTTAAAATGCTTCTTCATCTGTTGTGGGGATTCGGGGTTATAGGTGACCCTGACCCTATTTTGACCCCTATTTTTCCCTTTTAGAAGATATAACATATTGATATACAATAATAAATAATAAAAAGATACTTCTCGTTACGAAATTATTCAATATACAATTTTGAGAGAAAAGTGAAAGACGTTTTCTATAACTTATAAACAAATAACTTTACATTTAATACTATATTCCTTTAGTATTTATATCCCCAATATATTCTCTCTTCTTTGAAAACCTTTCCAATAATTGAGAGTTCAATGTAGACAATGTGCGAATATGCACTATTTTTGTGCAGTATAGCACACCGAATTTATATTTAAGAAATTAATATATACCTAATATACAATCAGTTATATCTTTGGCATAAGATTTGAAAATTAAGTATTAAGAATCCTATAAAAGTCATCAAGAATCAACAACAGATAAGTAAATATAAACTATGATACAACATTACTTTAAGATAGCATTTCGTAATGTACTGAAATACAAGACACAAAGTGTTATCGGCATCTTTGGTCTGGCAGTAGGCTTCACTTGTTTCGCCCTTGCCAACCTGTGGATACATTATGAGATGACGTATGACGCTTACCACGAAGGAGCCGACCGAATGTATATTCTTTGCAAAGAAAGTGTATTTGGAGTAAACGGATATTCCACTTCTATGCCATACCCAGCATCGACTGTTCTGAAAAACGATTTCCCTGAGGTGGAAGCTGCATGCGCCTATACCAGATGGGGACAAAAAGTAGATCTTAAAGCAAATGGTCGGACAGTGGAAACTAATGATCTACAGGCAGACTCCTGCTTCATGAAAATGTTCAATATATCCATTCTATCAGGAAGTATGGACTTTATGTATTCCAATGACAAGATAGCCTTGACTGAAGATGTAGCTATGCAATTGTTCGGTTCAACGAATGTACTGGGCAAAGAAGTTAAAAACTATAATGACGATACACTGACGATTTGTGCCATTCTCTCAAGCCTCAATCACAGTAATCTGTCATTCGGTTACTGGGGACAGGGAGAATACTTTCGCAGCTGGCAGAATGATTGGAATAATGGAAGTTTCGAAATCATTATCAAGTTACGTAAAGGGACTGATCCGATAGCCTTTCAGAAGAAACTTGCTGCAAATAAAACAAAAGCCGATCCGAGAGATCCCCGCAGAGTGTTCGAGGGTATCCGGCTAATACCACTCGACGAGTATCATTATTCATCAGTTAACAGGAACCCATCTTTCCAATTCTACTATTTGATACTATTCTCTGTGGCCGGAGGTTTAGTGATTCTTTGTTCCCTGTTCAATTATCTCTCTCTGTTCATCACTCGCATGAAGATACGTAGCCGTGAAATAGAACTGCGTAAAGTATGCGGTTCCTCCATCGGGGGGCTATTTATTCTACTTTCTGTGGAGTACCTATACATCATATTTTTATCCGGCGTATTGGGGATGGCTTTGGTTGAAACGGCTTTACCCGCCTTTAAGAAAATGTCCGGGGTATCCGGAAATATTTATGGAGAATCTCTTCTCTATTTTGTAGGGATTCTTTTACTGTCTTTATTTCTGTTAGTGCCATTCGCCATCAGACGGTCGCGCATACGAAATAGCGGAAACAAGTACGCACTCCGTAAAATAAGTATTGCATTCCAATTGGCGATAGGGATTCTTGTCACGTTCTGCATAATAGTGATGATGAAGCAAATCTATTTTCTTACGAATGTAGATTTAGGATGGGAAAGAAAGAATATAGCTTCTATCAATCTTTTATATCCGGACAATGATTTTGAAGCCATTGCTGATAAGATCAGGCAATTCTCATGTACAAGGGAGGTGGTGACCGGACATTGTTGCCTATTGCCTAAATCATCAGGCTTTTCACAGACTTTCGATAATTGGGACGGAAAAGAAGATGCGACGAAGAGTATAGATATGCTATGTCTGTGGAATTGTGAAAAGACAGTGTCCTTCTACAATCTGAAATTGCTGGAAGGGGAGATAGTAAAGCCGACAGAAACGAATAGCATAATGATTAATGAATCGGCCGTAAAAGCACTTGGAATGAGCGACCCGATTGGAAAGAAACTTTATCAGAAGGGCAGAACATGGACCATTGTAGGTATAATTAAAGACTTCCACATCACGGCACCGACAGAACCGGTGCAACCCTATACTTTGGTTGCAGTGGATATTCTTAAGGATATAGGATTTTCTTTAGGAAAAGGACAAATCTTAATTAAGTTTCATGATGGTAAATGGAAAGAACTGAGAAACCGGATAGACAGCATATTCAGTCGGGAGTATCCGGAAGTGAGATATAGATTATACAACACAGCAGAAGAATATGCCGGATATCTTAAGTCCGAAGATGCACTGATAAAGTTATTGAGCTTTGTTGCCATGGTTTGTGTACTTATTGCTGCTTTCGGTATCTTTTCTCTGATTACTTTGAGTTGCGAGCAAAGACGCAAAGAGATAGCCGTTCGTAAGGTGAATGGAGCCACAATCCGGAATATTCTAATTATGTTTATAAAGGAATACATACTTCTGCTCATTATTGCGGCTGTCATCGCATTCCCAATAGGGTATGTCCTGATGAAACGTTGGCTTGAAAACTATATAGAACAGACCACAATTAAAGCCTGGATATATTTAGTCATAGCCGGTGGCATAGCCATAATTATCTTTGCATGTATCGGCTGGCGAGTGTGGCAGGCGGCACGGCAGAATCCGGCGGAAGTGATAAAGAGTGAATAAATCAGAGTATAATATATAAACTATAATATGTAAAACTTATGATACAACATTATTTAAAAATAACCTTCCGTAATCTAGTAAAATATAAACTTCAATCCATAATAAGCATTATGGGACTAGCAGTGGGAATTGCATTCTTTATTTTTAGTTTCTATTGGTTGCACTACGAAACTTCGTATGATAACTTTTATCCAGCTTCAAATCGCACTTTCTTGGTCTGTAATCAAGCAGAGACATCCCATTCAATATATCTTTCTCCCGTTATGTCAACATTTATCCGAGAGTATTGTCCGGAAGTAGAAGACATAACCTGCTCGTTTGAAGATTCTGGAATAGATTACTCAGTAAACGACAAAATTATTAAATCTCCTGCTTTTCTATTGGTAGACAAGTCTTTTATGAATATTTTCCCTCAAAAGATACTTTATGGTACTTTACCCAGGCTTGAAAATGAACTTATTATAAGCGAAACATTGGCACGACAATTTTGGAAAACTCCCCAAGAAGCATTAGGTTCCATCCTGAGGCAACAAGGAAGTCGTGGCATACATTTGGCAGATCCTCAGCAACTGCGAATCGTAGGTATAATGGCCGATAGTCCTTCTAATTCTTCTTTCCATTACACAGGATATCGCATAATGAAACAGTTCAAGTATGACATAAATAATGAACAAGAATGGAGGTTTGCCAACGCCATTATCCATGTAATGCTACGGAAAAACCAAAAACATAAAGATTTCACTCAACATCTAAAATCTCTATTAGAGAAACATAAGATGACTCCCGAAGAACTGAAAATCAAAATAACTCCTATATACAAGAAACATTTTGATTTTGCATCTGAAAAATCATTCTCATATTCCTTCATTAGTACATTTACAGTTGCGACTTTCCTGCTGCTATGTTGTGTACTATTTAACTTTTTGAATCTATTCTTAAACCGTTATTATCAAAGAACAAGAGAAGTGAAATTACGCAAATCAGTTGGTGCCAATGACATTATTCTTATGAAACAATTAATGACAGAAGCTCTTTTTCACGGTTTAATGGCTTGCTTAATATCCGGATGCTTAATAGAAGTACTCACTCCATTCTTCGAAGAAATATTCCAAATTTCCATTCAGAAAAACACTCTTTGGCTGGAATACCTTGCAATTGCATTTATATCCCTGTCATGTATTGGAATCATTCTCACAGTCCCCATTATACAATTTATTCAAGTGTCCACCAAACAATCTTTAGTCAACAAAGTGCGTCCCCATAGACACCATATATTCCGACGGATAAGTCTGTCTTTACAATTGGTTATCTGCCTGTTTTTCTTAACATCAACAGGAGTATTATATATGCAGTTACGCTTCATCCATAATGTAGATGTAGGTTTCGACACTCAAAATATTATTGAAATGCGCATCAATCCACGTGAGCAAAATGGCAATGATATGTTGGAAGAAATTAAACAGTTGCCTATGATAAAGGCTACCACTACAGCTTCAGATTATATAGTTTGTAAAAATATAACTAGCTTTGAAGAGCGCGTAGAATGGAATGGACAGACAGAAGAAGATAAAAAAAGCCGTTTTGCAAGGCTGGCACTCCAAAATAGCGGAGATAAAATATTTAACTTCAGGCTCATTGAAGGAAGACTGTTCCGTGAAGAAGACTGGGTAACCAATAGTAATACACCTAGAAACATATTCAATTCACCTATCCTGAACAAAATCATATTAACTCAAAGTGCTGTTACTGCCATGAGAATTGAACATCCTATTGGAGAAATAATACGGATTCCTATTGGCATATTCAGAAAAGGTGATCTTGAATGGCACTATAGTGATTATGAAATCATAGGAGTGGTGAAAGACTTATATTCACAAGGAATGAAAACGGAAGTATATCCCACCATCATATCACAAGCACATAATTGGATGCAATCAATTAATTATTTTCAAGTTGTTCCAGGAACAGAAAGAAATGCGATAAAGGCCATCAATGAATTAGCGCAAAAACATCAGTGGGAATACAATGAATACAATACTGAACCGCAAACCGTAGACAATAAAATCCAGGAATTGAATAAGTCAGAAATTGCAATATTCAAGTTATTTTCAATTTTGAGTTTCCTTTGTATTCTCATCTCTTTATTTGGTATATACTCGATTTCATCTTCAATCATCACCCAAAGACAAAAAGAAATAGCTATTAGGAAAGTGATGGGAGCTACTATCAGTGAAATTATCATCATGTTTTTCCAGGAATACATTGCACTAGTATTCGTTGCAGCCATCATTGCTTTCCCATGCTCTTATTATGCCATGTCAATATGGTTGGAACAATATGCCTATCATGTCAATATTAGTATAGATCTGTTTATCATCATATTGAACATTGTAACTATCTTAGTATTATTCACCATATTACATCAAGTTATTAAAACTGCACGGCAGAATCCGGCAGAAGTGATAAAGAGTGAATAAATGGTGCGTATTCGCACTGTGCATGTGCAGTATAGCACACTACCTAAAGGTTCCTTTTACATGTATATATTTTATATACAACGTATTACAACTTTGGCATAGGATTTGAAACCTATTAAATAAATATAATATACTATGATATTCCATTATCTCAAAATAGCATTCAGAAACTTGTGTAAGTACAAGACACAAAATGTCATTTCCATCATTGGATTGGCAGTAGGTTTGCTCTGCTTCTGTGTCTGCATATATTGCAGTCGCTTTGTAGAAAACACAGACCATTGTTTTGCTAATCATGATCGTATAGCAGAATTAAATCTCTATGATGGCAAAGCAGACAGATATTTTTCCGGTTCTCCGATTCCTCTGGCCGAAGAATTGCGCACATGGGCTTTGGGAGAAACGGAAGCTATCTCATCCGTAACCTATCCTCGTGAACGTCCTTATTATGTAGAGTTATCTCCGGAAAAGACGCTGCCTTATGAACTTGAAACGATTGAAATAGATACTTGCTACAATAAGATCTTCACTCCGGAAATGGTAGCAGGACATTGGAAAATGGCAAGTCAGTCTCTTAACTCCGTCATCCTGAGCCAATCTATGGCCATTAAAATATTCGGTAATGCAGAAAGTGCTATCGGTAAACACATGACTCTCATGAGAAGGCTCAATACCTCTCCTGAAAGCACTCCGAAAACAGGAGGTATCGTCTATACCATTCAAGCTGTAATGAAAGATATCTCTCTGAACAATAGCTTAGATTTTATGCAAAACATAGATATGCTGACCGTAAACGACAGTGAAGGACTTCTACAAAGTCCCAAACGGCATAACATGACGGGAGCAAATACCTACGTGCTGTTATCACCACAAACTACATGTACCGATTTAGAAAAGCAATTCTCAAAAAGAGACTATACCTATACTTTGTATGGCGAAGCTTACACTGTCACTGCCAGTAGCATGGGAGCCAGATTAAAGAAACAAGGCGCTTCCTACTTGGGGTTAGTGACCGGAATTATCGGTACACTGATATTATTAGTAGGACTGATTAACTTTTTCCATTTCCTTATCGGTTCTTTCTTCAACCGCACCAAGGAATACAGTATCATGAAAATGATAGGATGCAACTGGAAACAACTTTTCTACTTGCTGTTCACACAGTCATTGATCGTCATATCCATATCTTCCATACTGGTATTATCAGGCATAGAATTATTGGGGAATCACATGAATTTCTCTTTACCAGGCATTGCAATGACCTTTACCACTGAAACGCTTTTAATACATGCTCTGCAATATATCGTTCTTCTTATCATACTCTGCGCCATTATATGTTTGTCTGTTTCCATTCGTATTCGTCGTATCACCGTGCAAACAGGTATTTATGGAAACAATAAACGCAGAGGGAAACAATGGGGGCGTAACCTCATGCTGGGTATCCAGTTTTTCATTTGCTGGGTATTCGTATCCCTGACAGTCGCTTTATATCTGCAGTCAGAAAAAACAGCCAATACCTTGTTCCACACATTAAGCCAACGAGAGAAAGCGGAGATCTTAAGTATTCCGTTGGATTATCCCTTCATGAAGAACGAAGAAAAACTGACTATGATAGAGCGCTTCAAGCAACATGCAGGAGTGAAAGAAATTTTGCTATCGGATGTCGGTTACATGCAAGGGATGTCGGGCAATGGATTAACAACCGAAAAAGGAAATGAGAACTCCTGGATTGATATTAGTGTCATGGCTGTACCCGCCAATTTCTTCTCTTTCATGAATATTCTCATGGAACAAGGAAGACTTCCTCAAACGGAAAAAGATATTGTGGTAGACAATGTCTGGCAGGAGATGCAGAAGAAAGATGTAATCGGTATGAATTTGTATAGCGGTAATACCGACTACACAATCTGTGGAATATCCACACCTTTTCAGGCCGATGTCTATAACCGAAGTAGTGGATATGCTTTCCTACCTTATGATTCATCCGTCTATATAGGCCATTGCTATATCAAGAGCCATCCCGGACAGCAGAAAGAAGTAGCTCAATGGATTGAGAAAGTTTGTCACGAGATGCTTCCTGAAAATATAACTTATCAGGCTAAAACATTCCTGGATGATATCCATGTTTCGCAAGCTCTTGAATACAATCTGAAAGACATCATTTTGTTCTTTGCTGTTATCAGCATCATTATCACACTATTAGGTGTATACTCCAGCATCACGCTTGATACAGAACGACGTCAGAAAGAAGTTGCTATCCGTAAAGTAAATGGGGCGGATGTTCCGCAGATTATCCTGTTGTTTGCCCACCTTTATATCATTCTGTTATTGTGTAGTGCCATCATTGCATTTCCTCTTGTATATGTTGTGTTGATGTTGTGGAAACAAATGTACACAGTATTCTTTGATTGCGGTTTGCTTTTCTGGCTCTGTATATTCTTGATTGTTACTTTTATTACAGGTTTTACAATACTTTTCCGTATCTTGCGGATAGCAAGGAGCAATCCGGCAGAAATCATTAAAAACGAATAGCAAGTGAAACAATGATACTACATTATTTGAAGATATCGCTCCGAAACCTGTTGAAGTATAAAACTCACAGTCTGATTTCCGCCATTTGCCTGGCGGTGGGAATCGTATGCTACGCTTTGGTATGTTTTTTTGTTCAGCAACAGGAAAAGCTCGCCGATTTGCCCAACTGTGAACGACGGCTAAGGATAGAAGTCAGCCAAAGCGAAAGTCCCTTTTTTCGCAGTCATGAAGTGAAGCGGATGGAAGAACAAACAGTCAATGGTTTGGAATGTGTTACTATCCACTCTTATGGCAACTCTACAGAGATAGAAGTCATTGATGACGAACAACGCAATTTGCCTTTCCTGATACGCTATAAAGGAATCAATGCCAATTACTTCGCATACAATGGCAGGAAATTATTGTATGGTAACCGTTTACCCGAGGCACCGGATGAAGTGGTCCTGTCACAACAATTTGTACGCAAAGCCTATGGTAACAGAAATCCCATCGGATCAGTCATACATCTCTCTAATCCTAAAATCATATCAGAGAACCCGATACAAGACTTCAGGGTGGTGAATGTAGTAAAAGACAATGACTTGCGCATTCGGGAAGCAGATTGTTACTTCTCTTATGAAATCTTATCTAATGAAGCATTAAGTGTAGAAGGCTATTTATCTCCTGAGACAGATATAGAAACCCTGAACAAAAATTTGCAGTCGGTAGCGTGGCAGCGGGACGAGCATACGGTGCATCCTTGCGCATACTTTACTATGCGGCAAGATAAAGCTTGGGAGAAGGCAAAATTGGCTATACTGTTTGTTGCTTCGCTTATCTTGATTTCAGGCCTGATAAACTTCCTCAAATTCATAATCCAGATGTTCTACAACCGCCAGCGTGAAGTGGCGTTGCGTAAATGTATGGGTTCGGAGATAAAAGGACTGTTTCTACTTCTTTTCGCCGAGGTATTTTGGATGATGTCCATCGCTTTCCTTCTGTCATTGATGCTGACGGAAGTAGCCATAAATATTGCCGAGACATACATACCGATGCATGACTTACCCAAATTTTCACTGGCTGCAATTTACTCTGTACAATTCCGGATATATGTCGCACTCCTGCCTATATGTATGCTGGTGATATGGTTTCCCATCCGCCGATTACGGCAGGTAAGCATTATCAGCCAAATCAATAACAACCGCAGTCGCCACATTTTCCGTTCAGTCATGATGTGGTTTCAACTCAGCATTTCGATATTTTTCGTAAGCGGCACGCTCGGTGTCCATTTGGTATTGGATGAAATTTGGGGGCATGCTTATAGCCCGCTTACTTCCCAAGAGGAGGATGACATTATCGCCCTGAATATAAACAGCCAGCGTATGTGGCAACATCTGAATCCGATATTAACCGATATCCAGGCTTTACCGGAGTGGGTCGGGATGCTCCCCATGATGGACCATATGAAAAACGGATTTTTCTTCATGCGCACCTACAAAAAAGCAGACCAGTCGGAAGCGCGGATTTTCTATACGGAAGGTTCTCCGAGCTACTTTAAGTTTTTAAATATTCCGATGCAAGGGAAAGAAGTAGACGAAGATGCGGAAGGATGCATTTACGTTAGCGAAAGCTTTAAACAACAACTAGATAAAGACAGTGTGCAAGGTATGGTGGAACTTAATGGACAGAGTTATCGCATCATAGGTACCTTCAAAGCGCTCTATAAAGAATCACAGAAAGAAGGAGTCATCGGTTCGGTATTCTTTCCCGGCAACAGTTTCGGAAATTTCTACTTTAAACTTGCACCCGGAACAAGCTCCGACAAAGGCGTCCGTCGTATCACTGATATCTGCCGGAAATATGTTCCTGACACTTTGCCACTCGAAATCCGTACGCTGGCCGATAATAAACAAACCACCCAAGGATCTATATATATCACCCAGGTTGCGATGACGGTACTGGCCGTTATCAGCGTCTTATTAGTCGTGCTAAGCATCTATTCAGCCATTTCTATGGATACAGTCAGCCGACAGAAAGAAATTGCCATACGCAAAATCAATGGAGCTACTCCGTGGATTATCGCCGGAATCTTCGGAAAAGCCTATCTGGTTATCTTCTTGCTGGCCTTTGCTATTGCTTATCCATTGATCAGAATCATGTTGCTATCAATAGATGACACTCCGGTGCAATGCATACAAGGATGGGGGTGGGGCATTTCAATCTTCTTCAGTATAGCTTTACTGATATTCCTCACCACCGCATACAAAATTTACCGGATCATGCATATCAATCCGGCTGAGATAATAAAAAATGAATAAACAATATTACTAATTAAAATTATCACTATTATGATTAAAACAGTAAACCTGCAAAAAATCTTCAAGACAGAAGAAGTGCAGACATGGGCTTTGAACAATGTGAACATCGAAGTGAAAGAAGGCGAGTTCGTCGCAATTATGGGACCTTCCGGTTGCGGTAAATCTACATTGCTGAATATCCTCGGCTTGCTCGACAACCCTTCGGGCGGAGAATACTACCTCAATGGAAAGGAAGTATCCAAATACACCGAAGCACAACGTACCAGCCTGCGTAAAGGGGTCATCGGTTTTGTATTCCAGAGCTTCAACCTGATTGATGAACTGAATGTATACGAAAACATCGAACTGCCGTTGCTTTACATGGGCATTCCTTCCGCCGAACGCAAACGTCGCGTAGAAACAGCAATGGAACGCATGGCCATTACACACCGGAGCAAACACTTCCCGCAGCAGCTCTCCGGTGGTCAGCAGCAACGTGTAGCCATTGCCCGTGCCGTAGTAGCCAATCCAAAGCTGATCCTTGCCGATGAGCCTACCGGTAATCTGGACTCAAAGAACGGCAAGGAAGTGATGGAACTGCTGAATGAACTGAACAAAGAAGGAACCACCATCGTCATGGTGACCCACTCACAGCACGATGCCGGTTTTGCAGGACGTATCATTAATCTGTTCGACGGACAGGTGGTGACAGAAGTGAGTCTGTAAACGTTTCTTTACTCAGTCAATTCCTGTCATCCTGGGCAAGATCGAAGAATCTCATCTCTACAACCTTGTGTTAAGAGAAGATATCTTTCGACGAGCCCAGGGTAGCAGATTGACCTACTTTTCAAATAACATATCAAGATATTAAATATGTACATTCTGAAGTTTGTCCTGCGTAGCTGGTGGCGAAACAAATTGTTCGTCACTATCTCTCTTGTCAGCTTGGTTATCGGTATCGCCTGCACCAACCTACTGACAGCCTTCGTCCTATACGAATACAACATCGAGTATAACAACCCCAACCGTGACCGCATCCTCCGGCTGACACAAACACTACCATTCGCACAACAAGAAATGCAAGGAACATTCGTATATCACGAATCTGTCCCCGAAATCATCTCACAATTCCCTGAGATAGAAGCTTCACTACGCACACAAGCTATCACTCACACAAAAATCCGTGTGGACGACCAAGAATATTCCGAACTGAACCTGCTATCAGCGGACAGCACATTACCTCTATTTATCCCCATCGAAACCCTTGCAGGAAAAATAGAAGAAGTATTGACCCACCCAGGAACCATCGCCATCAGCCAAGCTTTGGCCGAACGCTGTTTCGGTACCACCGACTGCCTCGGCAAGCTGCTGGATATCCCCCAATCCAAAAGTGCCTACCGTATCGCCGCCGTCTTCCGCCTGCCACCGCAAAGCATGTTGCAGGCAGACTTGCTCACGCATCTAAAAAGTCCCGAAGGAACCACCTGTTCGATACTTCTCAAAGAAGGAACAGACCTCAACGCCTTTCGCCAACGCTTCGATACAACCGAACTTCCTACTTTATTAGGCAAAGGGTATTATCGTACCCAGACTTTACAGGAATCCTATTTTACCACTACCACACAAGATAGCAACCAGTGTATCGAGCATCGGCAAAAGACCCTGTTAAGCGTCGGACTGTTATCTGCTTTATTAATCTTGTTCATCGGTTGCTTCAACTATATCAACCTCAGTTTTTCACGCTTATTGAAGCAAATACGCACCTTGCACATTGAAAGCCTTTTAGGTGCAAGCCAGCGTCAAATCCGTAAGCAACTCTTTGCCGATACTTTCCTGATGGTGATTACAGCATTCCTGTTGTCCATTCTGTTGATGAGCGACCTGTTAGCAGTATTCAATGCAACCATATCCGCACATCTGTCGTTCTCCTATCTTTTCTCCGTTCAGGTGTTCCCTGTTATCCTGCTGTTTGTCATCATTCTATCCGTTGTTCCGGCAGAATACATGAGCCGGAAGATACAGACCTTGTCCGAAAGCCGTTACCGCAGCTTCTTTACAGGTCGTAAGAAACAGCGCATTGTAGCAGCACTGGTCACTTTACAATTCATGATTTCTATCGGACTGCTAAGTGCTTTTATGATAATCCGTAGCCAAATGGACCTGATAGAGCAGGAGGGAAGCCGCTACAAAGGAATCGTTGAGTTTGGAATCGGCGACTCCCGGCAATCCCCTTTACCTACTTGGATAGAAGACATTAAATCCATCCCCGGAGTAAAATCTGTTGTACCGTCCAAATCAGGTCTTTATACCATGAGTATGGCCGTTCCCCGCCAAAATGGTGAGAAGAATGACCTTCTGATGCTTGAACTTTATGAAAACTGTCCGGACTTCCTGGATATATACGATTTCTACTTGCTGGATGCCAAACAAACATTCCATTTATTACTCCGTACCTCTGTGCCGGTCATCATCAACGAGTCCTTCATTCGCTATCTTGTGCCCGAAGGAGAAGACCCGGTGGGACAACCGATCTCTAAATACGTGCCCGAAAAGAGTGAGAAAGGTACTATTATCGGTGTCATGAAAGATTTCAAGAAATATTCGCTCACAAACAATGTGTTTCCACTGAGAATGATTCTGCACGAAACGCCACAAGATAACTATACCACATTGACCTTACGGTTTGACGAACAAGATCGCACAGCAGTTATCCATCATCTTCGCGGATTATGGGAGAAGAAATACCCCGGTACTCCATTCAATTATGAAGACCCTTATCAGGTACTGATCTCCAATAATCAGGAAGTCACCGACTTTTCCCGCATCCTGCTGATGTATGCATCAATCAGTTTATTCCTAACACTGTTCGGGCTATTCGGCATCACCCATTATGCTATCCAGCAACGTATACGCGAAATAGGAATTCGGAAGATTCACGGTGCATCATTCGGGCAAATATTATGGCTTGTCAATCGCCCGTTCCTGTACTACATAGGCATAGCGTTTATACTCATTGTACCCCTGGTCTGCTATCTGATGAATTATTGGCTGCAACAATTTGCTTACCATGTACACATTGGTATTCTTCATTTCCTGCTTCCTTTGTTCTTCACTGTCTGCATCACCCTGCTCACAGTATGCCTGAACAGTTATCGGGCAGCAAGAAATAATCCGGTAGATAGTATCAAATACGAATAACCGTATCCCGGTTAATCTCCAGAACCAGAGACTGAAAATCAATCATCGCATTAAATAAAGCGATATGTGAATAGGAGGAAATCTCATCTGACGGAATATCACATTCCGTCAGTACCCCCTGTTCCAACAGCAATGCACGTTTTGTGCCTTTCAATAAGGGAGTCCTTGGCGTATACCAGACTCCCTCTTTTTCTAACGCCACATTAGCAATGGAAGTATCTGTCAAAAGATTGTTTCTGACAATCAGCACATCATCCCGGTTATCGCGCAGGGCATACAATGCTTCCAATTCCTTCCGGTTCGTACTTTTGTAGCGATAATCAATCGTATCCGAACCTACCAACCGGAGTGAACGTACAGCCCTTATTGTATAAACGGAAAATGTCACTTCACATACTTCTCTGCCATAAACTACCCGGCATTTATAAAAACCACTTTCAGGGCAATCCTCTATATAATTCAGAATATCCAGTTGATCCACCATTCCGAAAACCGCCTGTCTCGTCTCATTCATCCTACGGTTGTGATGGGCAAGATTCTGCAACTTACCGTCACGTACTTGTATCGTTTCAATAAATCGGCACATATATTTTCTGTTTCATTTCTTCATATTCACTGTGTGCGTCACTCTTGAAAGTAATGCCACCACCGCTTTTAAAATACATTCCGTCCGCCTCTTGCTCTACAAAACGTATCATCACGGCACTATCCAGACTGTCTCCATCGAAATATCCGGTTATTCCCGCATAGAATCCCCGTTCATATCCCTCAGCTTCACGAATAATCTGCATCGTCTTCTTTTTGGGTGCTCCGGTAATAGAGCCGGCAGGCAACATACTGAAAAGAATATCACCTAACTGCCGTTTGTAATCTTCTGGAAGTTCACCGCATATCTCCGAACTGGTCTGCAATATCGGTCCCCGATTTGTCTGCAACACATCTATATAGCGATAACGCTCCACCCGGACATGAGATGCCACAATACTCAGATCATTCCTGATCAGATCCACAATCGTAGCATGTTCCGCCGCTTCTTTCCCGTCGTTCATCAAGGTTTGTACGGCATCGGGCAGGGTAGCGTCTATCGTACCTTTCATGGGATAAGAGCTGATAATCCCTTTCTTTATCCGAACAAAAATCTCCGGAGAGAAAACTACAAAACGATTCTTTACCCATACTTTATATAAAGCACGGGAGCTACAATATATATCCTTTAAAGTCAGATTGGTTTGTACCGGAGTCCGGCAAGTTAAATTCGTAAGAAAGCTGTTTCCGGCAAGAATATTCTTTTTCACATGTCTGAAAGCACGACTATATTCCCGGAAAGAAACAGGCTGTGAGATCCATTCTATCTGTTCCGGCAAACTCTCCGAAAGCAATTCATCCGTTAAACCGGCAACTGCTTCATTCGTAAATCCATTCAGGTTATATATCAACTCCTCCGGTGAGACCTCTGCCGTCTCTTCCACATAAACCTGTTCCTGCGAATAATCAATCAGAAAGACAAACGACTTTGAACAGCCTGCCAGCATATTCATGCGTGCGATTGCTTCCTGCTTACTATATAGTTTCATACATCTATTTTCGTTTAGCAGGAAGCAAAGGTAATAAAAAAACTATTTCCGTGCCGCCACTGCCAGCAATACTCCCAGCACTTCGCCCAACGAAGACAGAATGGCAAACTTCAGAAAGCTCATCCCCATGCCGTGTTCAGCATTGAACGACTTATACCAGTCATAAACCGCGTCACTCAAAAAGAAGGGTAGAAAGACTACCACTACCAGAATAATAAACAGGAAATCTTGCTTTTTCATTGAAAAGACGTGTTTTTCATTAATAATGCGACAAACATACTAAAAAACTTTCAATATCAAAGCAAGATGATAACAAAATAAACAATATTGTAACTAATATGAATCCAAATATTAAAATTAGAGCTGAAATCCTGCGAAATCCGTCTTTGCCCAATCTTATTATATCAGAAAAAGGCGCTTCTTTTCAGAAACACCCCTCAACCCTGTTGTAAACTATCATTTTTTCTTCAAGAAACGTTTAGCCAAGTATTTTCGTATGGGTTCGTCATACCGCTTCAAACACAAATAGGCCAGTAATATATTCCATGCATAAACACATAAGGCAACCTGCCAGGTCTGCTCTAAAGTAAAGAGTTGATTTTTAATCAACCATGCATAGAACAGATACATGAACGGATAATGTATCACATAAATCGGATAAGAGATATCTCCCAGAAACTTACATATCTGAGTTGACTTTTTATCCGTAGTAGTTCCCGATGCTCCTATCCATACAAGGACTGGGAAAGCTACGATAATACAAAATGCTTCATAAAGGCCATTTGTGCAAATCGGCTCCGCACCTTCCAGATAGGGCCACCTGATAACCTTCCTCATTCAGAAGCAGATATTCACCA
>OGYM01000632.1_pt1 | contig 27148 bp, 28 predicted proteins | sample 1576491 | NCBI WGS metagenome assembly OGYM01 (sample SAMEA3541515, study PRJEB24748) | human gut metagenome | biome: human gut; feature: human-associated habitat; material: faeces | place: China | collected 2012 | reverse complement strand
GTCCTGCTATCTATGAGATGCGATACTACGATGGAAGTCAGGATGGAGATTATAATACAAATCAGATTCACAATTATTCAATGTTCCTGAGAGACAATGCCACGAATACATCGTACACTACTGGAAGTCTATTTGATGCAACTGGATATTTTGATGATGGAGGCATATTGAATACGTCCTACACATCCTATAACGGGCTCGGACTTCCGGTTGAGATTAAGCGAAGCTATTCCGTTGTTCCGAATGAGAACTTTATGGTGGTCACCTACACTGTGACAAATTCAACAGATACGGCACAAAATGTCTCCGTTCTTGATATGCTTCATGCTGCGAACAGTTCGGAATCGAATATCACTTCAAGCTACCAAAACAACAGCAATGTGATCGTAACGGATATGACTGCTGCTGGGCAGTATGTTATAGCGCACGGAAGTTTTGGTGAGGTGGATGGATTCCAAGTTGCAAATGATGCAAATGCTGATACGACCAGTGATACCTGTTCTCCTTGGGCTACATTTAATCAGAATGGGACGCTGAAGAACAATACAAGCGTATCGGCAACGGATGTTTCAACCGCGTTTTTGAAAACGGTTTCGCTTGCAGCCCATCAAACGCAAACATTTAGCTTCTTTACAGCAATTTGCAAATCTTCGGCTGAGATGGAAACTATTATTTCAAAAGTTGGGACAAAAACTGCTGATGAATGGACCGCACAAACGCAAAGTGCCTATCATCAATGGCTACAAGATGGGAAGCAAACCAATTTAGCAGATGAAGAACTGAATGATGCATATGACTCAATTCTGGTGTTCATCAAGCAGGCCACGTTGCCTGGAGAATATGAATTGAGCGACGGAACCGTTGTGAACAAGTTCGCAGCTATGCCGGCGACTACGAATCCTTCCGCATATTCGTATAAAGTCTGGGCGAGAGATTCTGCTGTTACTGCTATGTCATATGACGCATCCGGTCATTTGGATGAAGCAGAAGCTTATTGGCTTTGGCTTGCTGATCGTCAGATTAAATCTGATCAAGGCGACTGGAAACAACCTGGCGCATTCTGGACGTGTTATTGGCTATGGGATAACAGCCCCGTTTCTTTTGTTGAGCCAGAGTATGATTCGGTTGGTATGTTCCTGATTGGCGTATATCGCCATTATGAAGCGCTTCCAGATGCAGAGCGGCAGGCTTTTTTGAATAAGATCTGGCCAGCGTATAAACTTTCTGCTGATTTGGTTTGCACGGGAATTCAGTCAAATGGATTTGGCGCAGGCGACTGCAGCATTTGGGAAGAACAGTTTGAATACAACGCATTTACAGAGGGGCTATACGTTGCGGGGCTAGATGCTGCACAAAAGCTTGCTCAGGCGTTGGGCTTGCAGGAACTCGCAGATTCTTATAATGGAGCGGCAAGTACGATACGAAGTGCGATCCAGAGGAGTTCTACGGATGGGACTGCTGGACTCTACAACACGACTGATCAGGACAGCCACTGGTGGTACTATAATCGTGCAGTTAATTTGGATGGGACACCTCGCACAACAGTGGATTCCTCTTCGGATGTACTGTTTACATATGGCGTATTTGATATGCAGTCAAAGCGATCCTACAATCACTATAGAAAAATAACAGCAACGATTAGTGGCGATGGCACAGGTATTTCCAGATATCAGGGAGATACATTCTATACCGGAAAAAACAGTTGGGATCCAGGTGGCGCAGAAGCGTTGGAGGATGAACCGTCTTGGCCGCAGATGACAATGTGGGTCGCAATGATGGAGTTGAACAGTGGGTATCACGCATTGCAAGAGCGCGGATACGACCGGCTACGGTGGTATGTAGATAGAACAGCTCTTGGGTACATGCCTGCAGGCGAAAGCGTATCGAATATAACATTTAAACCAATGCTGAGTACGATGTGCGAGCCAATTACAGGCGCTGCGTATATCATGACAGCATTGGCCTATAGCGACCAATTTGATATGCGGATTGTTTCACAACAATATAACGCTGGTGCATACAAGACGATTTCAGTGAGCAGTGGTTGCGTAAACACTACAAACCCATATGATACTGTGGCGGACTGGGCACAATGGGACTATGTCCCATATTATATGGACGAAACAGGCGAAACCACAGATGACGCGCGTGATATTCTCAAGGTTTATATCTGCAATGATTCCAATAATTTGTATTTACGAATCGATATGAACGGGAAGTCCCTGCCGGAATATCAAGCGGCGAATGACCTTTTCAATGTTGCACTTTATGCAGAAGATTTTAAGCACCAGACAACGGCGGCCGTCAATACCAGTTTGTATCAATCTGCATTGAATCGTGACTGCGCGTTTGCATTTGTTAGATCCAGTAATACCAGCACCTTCGACAAGTACATTGCAAATGGTGAGAGTTGGTCACACAACAAATCACTTGCTGGCGTCATTACACCTCAGTGGGAAGCAAATTCCGGACGAATCGAAATGGTTATCCCGCTTTCGGAACTGTCAAGTAGTGGTAGTGTAGCGACTGATGATTGGGCCAACTTGGTGGTTGTTATTGGCGCTAATAAGGGTTCTGGATGGCAAGATTGCGATTTTGTTCGAATCCATTACAGAATTACATCTGATTCACAGTCGTGGCTATTTGGTAATTCTGAATCGTAAGCGCATGGGTAAGGCTGTGTCCTTACCCGGCCTTACCCATTAGAAACCCTATAAAACTATAATCAATTAAGAAAGGTAAATGAAAATGAAAATGAAAAAAACAATCGCATTAGTCCTTGCTACTGTTATGATGTTCTCGCTTTTGGCAGGGTGCGCATCTACGTCTGTGACAGAACAGCAGCCCGCGCAGAAAGCCGAAAGTGCAGGGCCGAGCAATAATGAAGAAAAGAACGTTGCCCTTGTGTTCTTTACCGGAAAAGTCGAAACAGTCGATCTGCTCGATGAGATCATCACGGAGTACAATGCGCAAAGCGATGGTATCACGGTGGAACAGGAATACCAGAATGATGCTAGCAATATAATTAAGATCAAATTCGCCTCCGGCGAAGCACCTGCTGTTATGACTACATATGAGCAGGAGTATGTAGATCAGGGTAAGTATCTGGACATCTCTGACTGGAATGAAATCTGGGATCGCCTGATCCCGTCCATGCGAGAGAATTGTACCGATATTAGCAGCGGCAAACAGTTCCGTGTCTGCACGAACATGACAATGGCTGGTTTCTGGTACAACAAAGAAATCTTTGACGAATTGGGACTGAAGCCCGCTGACACTTGGGAGGGCTTTGTCGCAAATCTGGAAGCGATCAAGACGGCAATGCCCGATGTTGACCCGTGGTTTATTTTCGGGAATGAGGCGTGGCATCTGGGTCATCTGATCGAATTCATCCCGCATGGCTACATCAAGGCAAAATACGGCGCGACCGAGGCCAAAACCGCTATGCTGAATAATGATAAGAGCATTTTGAATTTTGGCGATCCGAATGGTGCAATGGCAACCTTTGCTGCCGGTCTTCTGGAGCTTCAGGACAAGGGACTTTTGAACGCCGACGTTTTGACTGCGACCAGTGACAATTGCGTAGACGCTTTCGTTTCTGGTAAAGCGGCTATGTTCAGCAACGGTATGTGGTGTTTGTCCGGCATCCTCGAAAAAGATCCCTCAATGGCAGATAAGATTGGTTTCATGCCGTACCCCGCAATGATGGAAGACGGTACACCGATGGTGCTTGTTGCGGAAGACAGTGGCTATAGCATCAGCGCAGATACGCAGTATAAGGAGGAGGCAAAGGACTTCCTGAACTACCTGTTCTCGGCAGAAAACCAGAAGAAATACGCTGAGAGTCTTGGTTCCCCCTCTGCTTTCACGGACGTTGATGCGAACTGGGCACCTGCAGCTGTTGTCGAAGGTGTCAACAGCGCAATCGAATCTGCGGCGAATATTGGATTTACCAATGAGAAACCGGCAGGATTCTCCGGTGATGATGCCGGTCGTATGGTTCAGGACCTCCTCGCTGGAAAGTATACCGCAGAAGAATTCGCGGTCGCATATGAAACTGCCTGGGATGCGGGCTTTAACTCCTGAGAAGCGGAAAGTAACAATACAGCTTAGCATTTCATAACAATGGGCTCGGGGTCAAGACATGATTTCAAGGCTCCGAGCCTATATGCGCGTTCAAGGGAGATTTAGTATGAAGAAAAAGCGAATCAACTTTGCGCAGTTTCTTTCATTGCCCGCACTGGCCCTTTTCGGAGTTTTTTTTGTTTACCCACTGCTGAAAGGTATTGGGATGAGCCTGACGAATTGGGACGGTATGGGCGAGGCGCAATATGTCGGATTTAAGAATTTTGCCGATTTTTTTTCGGATGCGCGTGCCATTCAGGATATTAAAACAACGCTGATTTTTGCATTTGGTAGTGCGCTGCTTTTGAATCTTGTTGGTCTTGCATACGCATTACTGATGAACAATCATTTTTTCGGGAAAAGCATTGCGAGAGTCATCATCTACCTTCCTGCAATTATCAGCCCGTTAATCATGGGCTATATTTGGTATTTTCTTCTTCAACCAGGACGAGGCTACTTACACTACGCATTCACACAGCTTGGACTACCTGATCTGATTGGGAATTGGATGAGTTCCTACCCCACGGCATTGATGGTTTTGGTACTCGTAAATGTATGGCAGTTTGCGGGCATGACAATGATTATTTATCTTGCCGGATTACAGTCAATATCCAGTGATGTGCTGGAAGCCGCGCTCATCGATGGTGCGTCGCGCGGGCAACGCTTTATGCGCGTTACTCTTCCGTTGCTTATGCCCTCGATTCGCATTAATGTTGTGACAAACATTATTGGATCCTTGTCAGTGTTTGATATCATTATGTCTTTGACAGAGGGCGGCCCCGGGTATTCAACGGAAAGCCTGAGCATTTATATTATGAGAATGTGCTATGGAAGCCGAACCGGGTACTCAACGGCAGTTGCGATGATTCTGTTTGTGATTATTCTTATTCCTGTATTGATATCCATGCGGTTGACACGCGCAAAAAACTAGGGAGGGATTTGCCATGAAATATGTATCCAGAATCATGAAATATGTCCTGATTATTGCAATTTGCTTCATGTGCCTGATACCCTTTTATGTCCTGCTGGTTTTGGCACTGAATTCACCTGCACGGGTTTTTTATGAGGGAAACATTTTTGTCCCGGATTTCTATTGGCAGAATTTTATTGATGCATGGAACAAATCAAAAATAGGTACAGCTATGCTGAACTCCGCAATTATAACTGCGGGTACGTTGGGCCTGACGATCATAACCGGTGGGCTGGCAGGATATGCGATTGCACGCCATAATACCAGATACAACAAGGTTGTATTTGGACTTTTGCTGTCGTGTATGATGATTCCGGGGATTATTAATACGGTTCCACTCTATACTCTCATGAGAAAAATCCATGCAGTCAACACACTATGGGGTATGATACTTGTATGCTCAACATTGGCGATGCCTTCCGCTGTTTTTATTTATACAACATTTATAAAGGCATTACCAAAGGAGTTGGATGAAGCCGCAGCGTTGGATGGGTGTAGCAGTTTTGCAACGTTCTGGCGCATCGTTTTTCCGTCAATTAAACCGGCAACGGCATCGTTTGTTATTCTGAACGGCTTTGGTATTTGGAACAACTATGCGCAGGCTGTGTTTTTCCTCCAATCAAGGGCAAAACAAAATATTCCACAGGCGTTATCGGTTTTCTTTCAGCAGTTTGCCGGCGCAAAATGGCATCTTATGTCGGCTACAGCCGTAATTGCGGTTATTCCTGTAATTGTTATTTTCCTTGTTTTTCAGAAACAATTTATTCAGGGTTTAACAGATGGAGCGTTAAAAGGATGAATAGTAGATTTGATATTTACCCAGCCAGGGGTAGCTTTGAACTCAATGAAGCAATTTCGTTCCGTATCAAAAATGATGGAGACGCGCAGTCGATTGTATTGAACATCACGTCTGTTAAAGCTTTGTCATGCACAAGACGCATTTCTGTTGAGCATGGTATTTCAACCGTAACACTATCAGACTGCTATTTCCCATTAGGTGGCTACCGCGTAGAAGCACAGTTTTTCCAAAATGGCAGGATGGTCGATATCTGCTTCACCGCTTTTGATGTGATACAGGCTGGAACGATGATTCGCTATGGGTTTCTTTGCGATTTTTCGGCAACGGATGACACAGATAACGACGTTGAAACGATGCTGCAAATGCACATCAATGCTGTTCAGTTTTATGATTGGTCCTATCGTCATGATGAATTGGTAGCTCCTGTTTCGGACTATTATGACATGATGGGAAAGCATAATAATCTCTCTACAATCCGGAGAAAAATACAGGCGTGTCATGAGCGTGGAATGAAAACACTTGCCTACGGTGCGGTTTATGCTGCATCACAAGCTTATCAGGAACAGCACCCTGAGCAAAGCCTGTATAATGGGCAGGGAAAGCCCCTCTGCTTCATTAACACTTTTTATATTATGAACCCGTCAGACACGTCAGCGTGGCAACAGCACATTCTGAATCAGTATCAGTGGGCAATGGACGAGGTCGGCTTTGATGGGATTCATATGGATACCTACGGATCGCCAAAAGTTGCACTAGATGCTGATAATGAAGTTGTCTATCTTGATGATGAATTTCCCAAACTTATTGAAATGGCACATTTACTTCCGCTGAAGTCAAATACCCCTCCTTTTCTGATTTTTAATAATGTCGGCGGGTGGCCAGTTGAACGCACGATGCGCGCAAACCAGCAAGCTGTGTATATTGAGATTTGGCCGCCATATGTGCACTATTATCATTTAAGCATGATGATAGAAAATGCGAAAAAGAGTGGGAAGCCTGTTATATTAGCCGCTTATCCGGCACCCTTTCGGACCGATACGCCGGAACGGGCTTTAGAATCGCAGTTGCTGCTTTCGTTTGTGATTGGGATGCATGGTGCAACACAACTTTTCTTTGGCGAAGAAAATGCGGTAATTACACAAGGGTACTATGCTGATTACACAAGGCTGAATGGCAAACAGATAGAATGGATTCGTAGCTATCAGGACTTTTTTGTGCAGTATGAATCTATCTTTATGGATAGAAGCTTGGAAAACGTCAGTCTATCACATCAGGGTTGGGACAATCAAGAGTATCAGTTCGTGCCTAGCGGAAGTGCGGATGGTGAAAGCGGAGAAGTATGGTATCACCTTTTGCAAAACCGGGAAAGGAAAGTAGTCTGTATCATAAACTTGTCAAACAACTCTTCAGTGTGGAACGAAGGGAAGAATCTGCCGGACGAAGAAATAACGGTATCGGCACAAATTCAGGTCACGAGAGAGCCAGAAGCGGTTTGGGTGGCATCGCCCGATTATCAACACGGAAAGCAACAGCAACTATCCTATCAACTGATACAAACAGAGCAGAGCGCTGTTATCTGCGTAAAACTGCAAGTGCTTCGCTGCGGTATTTTAGTCATTGAAGGGGGTTAGAAAATGGCGCAGTGGTGGAAAGAACGCGTATTCTACCAGATCTACCCGCGCAGCTTTCAGGATTCCAATGCGGATGGAATCGGTGACATTCGGGGAATCATTTCACGGTTGGATTATCTGAAATGGCTTGGAATCGGGGCTGTCTGGCTCTGTCCGGTTTACGATTCTCCCAATGCGGATATGGGTTATGATATTCGAGATTATGAGAAAATCATGGCCGAGTTTGGCATGATGGAGGATTTTGATACGCTTTTGCGGGAAATGCATAAGCGAGACATAAAGCTAGTTATGGATCTGGTCGTAAATCATTCCTCAGACGAACACGCATGGTTTGTTGAGTCTCGAAAATCAAAAGAGAATCCATATCGTGATTATTACATATGGCGTGATGGAAATGGGGATAAGGAACCGAACAACTGGGCTTCTTTTTTTACTCCCTCTGCGTGGTCATATGACGATGCGACAAAGCAGTGGTATTTGCATCTTTTTGGTGAAAAACAACCAGATCTGAACTGGGAAAATGAAAAAATGCGAAATGATATCTACGCCATGATGAATCGGTGGTTTGACAAGGGTGTGGATGGGTTTCGAATGGACGTGATCAGCCTGCTTGCAAAAGCAGATGGACTTCCGAGCGGAGCAGGAAGAGGGTACGTATTTTCGAAGCAGTATTTTTCTTTTCAACCAAAACTCCACACCTATCTGCAGGAAATGCGGAAAAAGTGCTTTGATGGCCGCGATTGTATGTGCGTAGGAGAAACAACGTTTGTTACAACTGAGAATGCAAACTCAGTTGTTGGAAACGGACGAGAATTAGATATGTTGTTCCAATTCGACCTGATGGATATCGATGGCGGTGAAAGCAAGTGGGATGTTCAACCGTTCTCTCTTTCAAAATTCAAAGCGATCATTGCAAAATGGCAGGCTGCAATTGACTGGAATACACTTTTCCTCGGAAACCATGACCAGCCGAGAGCAGTTTCCAGATTCGGCAGCACAAGGACTGAAAAACTGCGGATACAGAGCGCAAAATGCCTCGCGGCCGCAATGTACCTGCTGCGTGGAACACCGTTTATCTATCAGGGCGAAGAACTTGGTATGACAAATTACCCGTTTACAGAAAAAATGCAGCTTCGCGATATTGAAAGCCTGAATTTGCTGAAAGAGGCAGAACAAAGCGGGACGGAAGCGTGGGCATGGAATGGAATTTTGCATAAAGGGCGGGATAATGCGAGAACACCCATGCAGTGGAGCAATCAGATAAATGCTGGATTTAGCACCGAGAAACCATGGATCGCAGTTAATCCAAATTACAAACAGATCAATGCAGAAGTGGAAATGGCCGATGACGCGTCTGTCCTCCATTTTTATCGGGAACTGATTTTATTGCGCAACAGAAGCGACACGCTAAAATGGGGCAATTTTACGCTGCTTCTGCCTGAACATCCACAGATTTTTGCCTATGAGCGGACGTTGGGAAAAGAAACAATCCGTGTCATTTGTAACATCAGCGAGCAAAGTGCAGTGCTGCCGATACCCATATACGGAAAAGTATTGCTCGGTGAAGCACCTAAAGATGGAGTATTCTTGCCATATGGAGTACTTGTAGAAGAAATCTGAGGTGAAAACCAGACGGAAGATTCATACAGTAGTTGCACTGACAAATCCCCGACATTTAGAACATCGAAAAAATGGGAAATGGGGAAAATAAAGACTGCGTCTGCAAAAGAACAAAACAGATAATTCAAATATCCAGAAGCAGTTTTCTGACAAGAGACTGATTCATAAAACTGCGGCGATCTCAAAAAAGCGCTACGAATTTCATACAAGTTATGCGCACGAGCCGCCCACCTTAGAATGTGGGAACGCCGCGTTCGGAGCCTTACGGTAAGCTGTTCAGCTTTCCGTAGGGCTCTTTTTTGCGTGTATGCCCTTTTCGCTGAATAGCGGAAAGGGCATACATGCGCAGATGGTCTGAGCGCACAGCGAAATATCCGTAACTCCATCTCGAATTTTTACAAAATTTTGAGATTGGAGCTTACGAATGTACAACTGGAAAGATACGCGGAATTACAGACGCTTCCGCGACGAAAACGGCAATGTCATTGCCAACATCATTTACGTTGACGGCGAGGAAGTCGTCGTTTCAGATGAAGTTTATGAAGCCTACGCAAGCATGGATCGCCGGGAGCGGTATCTGGAAGAACGGGATAACGACGACAAACCGTTGTCCGTGGATGCGCTCTTGGAGGAAGGCTACTCCGAAGCTGCACTCTGCAGCGCAGAGAATCTGGAGGACATGATTGCGGACAAGCTGCTGGTCAAAAGGTTACACGCAGTTTTGGAAACCTTGACCCCGGCAGATCAGGAAATGATCCACGCCGTGTTTTTTGATGGTCTTTCGATGCGCGAGTACGCAAAGCGGCTTGGCGTATATCCCCGCGCGGTCGTTTATCGGATGGAACGTCTCCTGAAAGCACTTCGAAAAATGCTGTGAAAAATTATTTCAAAAATTTTTGAAAATCTGTTATTCACTTGACCGTTTTTTCGGGAGGGATAGTGAGGGGATTCGAAACGCCCCTCACTGGACCTTGAAAAGTGAATACCAGCAACGCGGATCACACCGCAGGTTGGGAAATGCGCACGGCGCGCGCGAGGACCCGGAAGAAGCGAGCTTCCGGCGAGCGAGAAACGCGCCGTGGGCAGCCTTGGCAGGCTGCATCATGCCGCCCAACCTGCTTGGACACACAACGTCCGGCCTGCACGTAAGACAGGCTGCCATGCGCTGGGGTTGAAAGCAGTAAAGACCCCAGTTACAGGCTGTGAGAGCTGCCAGGCTCTGTCTGCGCTGTTCCCCATCGCCGGGGTGCGAGCTGCAAATACGGCGGAACAAACTTCTCAAGGATAGGATGAAAAATCATGATCAACGAACTTACCAGAAAAAACGCACATATCGAACTCGACCACATCTTTAAGACCATTCTCCCCGCACATGGCATGACAGAGCGGCCGGAGCAGATCCGTCTCAGCCACACCATGCTGGACGCCATGTTTGAAAACCGCATTGCGCTGAGCGATGCCGGGACCGGCATTGGCAAGACGTATGCCTACCTGACCGCTGCCATTGTGTACAGCCACAGCAGATTGGTAGACGGGCTTCCGTTCCAGCCGGTCATCATTGCAACCTCCAGCATCGCCCTCCAGAACGCCATTGTGCGGGAGTATCTGCCGTTCCTGTCGGATGCGCTGTCGGACGATCCGCATATCACAACACCCATTCTTGCCGCCTTGCGCAAGGGCAAGAGTCACTATGTCTGTGACGAGCGGCTGCGCCAGCACCTGCAGCAGCGCCCGAACGGGAAAAACGTCATGCAGAAGAAAGAACTTTATTCCCTGCGGGATGTTCTGGATCTGGATGAAACACAGAAACTCAGCAGCTTTGACCGTGAGCGTGTCTGCGTTCCGCAGTTTTGTGACTGCAAACACCCGGACTGCCGCTATCGTCGGCACCTGACCGAGTGTGGGCAGAAACGGTATCTGTTCCAGATCTGCAACCAGAACCTCTGGCTGGCAGACTGTATGCACCGGGAAAACGGCTTAAAGCCCATCCTTCCGAATGCCTGCACAGTCATTGTGGACGAAGCGCACAAGCTGCCGGAAACGGCGCGGGAGATGTTCGGTACAACATTAACGGCCGGAGAGATCCGCAGCGCAGTCGTTCGGCTGAAGCAGGACGGATACGCGCTGGCAGCAGACCGGCTGTTTTCTGCTTCTTCCACACTTCTGCAAAAGATGGCAGAGCTGTCGCCGGAGTACCCTTTTGAGCTGCTCCATGATGATCTCAGCAGAGTCCTCTCTACGCTGTTTTTGATCGGCAGGAAGCTGTCCACGTTTCTGGAACCTGCCACCAAGCGAGCGCTGGAGCAGCTCACCGACAAGGTCGTTCTGTTTCTTCGGCCCAAGACAGACGCCATCCGCTACACCGCAGAGGATGACGACGGCAAGCTCATGCTGTGCAGCGTTCCAGCGGATATCACATCCAGAATGCAGCACACGGTCTGGAGCAAACAGATCCCACTTCTGCTTACCTCCGGAACGCTTGCCATTGGCAGCAGCTTTCGCCGGTTTCAGGACGAATGCGGACTGTCTGGCAATCCAAGAGTCACAGAAGCGGTTGCCGTATCTCCCTTTGACTACGCCGCAAATTGCCGCCTGTTTTTTCCACAGCGGCCACCTCGTTTTTCAGAGGACGAGCGGTATCCCCAAACTGTTGCCCGGCAGATTCTATGCCTGCTGCAAGCGGCAAACGGGCACGCCCTTGTTCTTTTCACCTCTTACAAGGATATGTCCACTGTCTGTGAATGTCTCTACCGGCTCAAAAGCGGCATCCCAATCTTCGTCATGCGCAGGAGCCACCCGCAGATCCTGCGGCAATTCAAGAGCACCCCCGGAGCAGTTCTTCTGGCAACCGGTGCTGCGTGGGAAGGCATGGACTTCCCCGGCGACTGTGTGTCGCTGCTCATCATTCCCCGGCTGCCGTTTGCATTCCCGGACGCCATCCACGAGCACGAAAAGAGAAACTATCCTGCTCTGCATGATTTCATTCGGAGCGTCATCGTGCCGGAAATGCAGATCAAGCTCAAGCAGGGCTTTGGACGCGCCATCCGCACGGAAACGGACACCTGCGTGGTTGCCATCTTGGATGAACGATGCAGCGCCAGAGGCCGCTACCGGCAGGATGTATTGGACGCGCTGCCTGAAATGCCGATCTTGACCGAGGTATCCGATATTCGCCGGTTCCTCTACACCGTCAAGCCGCAGAGCTATTTTGAAGCGGCGGCATAATCAAATTCGTAAAAACAAAAAGGAGAAGCATCATGTATAAACGGAAAACAAAGCTCAGCCCCATTCACATCAGTCTCATTGCACTTGCCATTCTGGTGGTCATTGCCGTGATTGTCACGTTCGCTGTCAAAAAGGACGAGCCGAAGGAGCCTGCCGCGCAGAGCGGCATTGTCTATGACGATTCTGCCATTGAAGGCGGTTGGGAGACGCTCTCGCAGGAGGAAATCGAGCAGCGCCTCAGCGACAAGGTGCAGGCTGGCATGATCAACATCAGCTGCAACACCGCGCCGTATTTCAAGGACGGCAAAAGCGAAGGCAACGTCATGCTGGTCAACGAGCTGAACAATCTCTATCCACAGAAGGTGGAATTTTATCGCAATGACACGGGCGAAAAGATCTATGAGTCCAAAGCCATTGCAATTGGCAGCAAGATCGAGCGCGCAAAGCTCGACGTGGAGCTGCCCGCAGGCGAGTACGAATGTACCGCCTACTTTTCCAACTTAGATCCTGACTCCGGCGCAACGCTTGGTGTTGCCGGGGCCATCATCCATATTACCATCCAAAACTAACAAAACGAAAAAGGAGAACTCACTATGAAGAACATGAAGAAACTCGTATCCCTGCTCCTCGCTGTCTGCCTCATGGCAAGCCTTGCCATCGGTGCATCTGCTGCCGAACCCACCACGGTGGATGTCTCCGGCGGTACCGGTACCTCCAGCGTCAGCCTGTCTTCCACCTCGGATGGCACCCTCGACGGTGATCCCGCTGCGACCAAGATGAACGTCGCCATCCCGACCATCCTCCCCATTGCAGTCGGTACGGACGGCACGGTCACGACGGCCACGGATATCCGCATCACCAACAATTCCTTTGGCGCGGTCAAGGTTGACAACGTCAAGGTCGAAGCCGGTACCGGCTGGAAGCTGACCGCGTTCGGCAGCAAGGACAGCCTTGCCAAGGTCAAGGTGGACAGCAACATGATTGGCTTCAAGCTCGCTCTGGGAGGCGGCACGGAGCAGCTCACCAATGCGGAGAATGGGGCTTCCCAGACCCTCATCGACGGTGCCATCGAAGGCTGCTATATGTCCGGCAACGGCGACCAGAGCGCAAACTCCATCGGCATCGCGTATGACGCCATCGTCAGCCCGGTCTCCGAAGCTGTCGTCAACGCTTCCGTCGCGTCTGTTCTGTTCGTGATCTGCTGGGATGCGGTTTAATCCGCACCCATCCATCGCCGGGGGAACCTGCTTCCCCCGGCAGCTTTTATCATAGGAGGGATTCACTTTGAAAACAAAACGAATTCTTGCGCTGTTTCTGGCTGTCGTGACCTGCCTGTCTCTTGCCGTTTCCGCATCTGCGGCGAGCATTTCAGATTTCAAGGATGTGGACACCAAAGCGTGGTACGCGGAAGCGGCAACCGCCGCTGTGGATAATGGGCTTTTGTACGGTAAGTCCAAGACGCAGCTTGACCCCAACGGACTGCTGACCCGTGCGGAAATGGCAGCCATTACAAATCGGTCTTTTGGCTGTTACAAAACAGCGGACATTTCTGCGTATAAGGACGTTGCAAAATCCAAGTGGTACTACAAAGATGTAGCCCTCGCCGTCCAGATGGGGACGTATAACGGTGTCTCCTCCACCAGCATGCAGCCTGATCGGGCAATCACCCGTCAGGAAGCCATTGCGGTCGTCGCACGAGCTTTGCAGCTTGATCTTGACGATTACGCCAAGACGGATCTGTCCAAGTTTGCGGATGCCAAGGAAGTGTCCAAATGGGCGCTGCCGTACATGAAAGCAATGGTCGCAGCCGGTTATGTGCATGGCCGCACGCAGGGGCTTGTCCCGCAGGCCAATATCACGAGAGCAGAGTTTGCGCAGCTCTATTTCAACATCATTCAGTCGTATATCACCAAGAACGGCAGCTATACGAAGGGCTACAAGGGAAATCTGCTTGTCCGCACAAAAGATGTCGAACTGAAGGATATGTCTATTGACGGTGATCTCATCATCGGCAACGGCGTTGCAGACGGCAAGACCACGCTGTCCAATGTAAAAATCTCCGGCCGCCTTGTCGTGTGGGGCGGCGGCACAGCGGCGGTCTATTGCAGCAATGGCACAACGGCAGCCGAAGTCATTGCCTGCCGTGTGGACGGCCCGGTCAAGATCATCTTTGACCGCGAATCGACGCTGCTGGTTTACGACAAGATCAAAACCCGCATCACAGAGCGCGCAGGCAAATTCCCGGAAACGGAGATCGTGTTTTACGCAATGGATGACCTCCTGAACGCGCAGCGCGATCTCAATAAGATGGTAGACGAAAATCTCATTCAGGCAGAGATCCCCGCGCATCTGTATGCCATCGTTGGCGAGCAGACGGTATCTGCCACGCTGAAAAATAGCAGCAAGACGGACAGCTATACCATCGAGATCCGCAGAGATTCCGACGGCAGCCTCATTGCAGATCCCATCACCCTTGCAGCGGGCGCGTCGGTCAGTTCCATCACGCTGAAAGAAGCGCCGGAATACGGCAACGCCGCCTGCACCGCGACGATCACGGCCACCCGTGATGGCAAGACGGTCGGCACACTGGAGGTCAAGACTGCCCTGCATGCTGCGTACCTGTGGCCGAAGGAGGTAATGTCAAAATGAGAACAAAGAAACTGTTTTCTCTCCTGTTGGCTGTTCTGATGCTCTGCTCGCTGTCGGTTTCTGCCTTTGCCGCAGAAACCGCGCAGGCCAGCGTTCCGGTAGTGCTGACGGTTGTGAATTCTGTTTCGCCTATCTCTGTCAGCGTCCCCGCCTGCCTGCCGGTCACGGTTTTGGACGGCTATGTTGTAACGGCATCCAACGCCGTCATTGAAAACCGCGCACAGAGCGGTGCGGTGCAGGTCGTGGCCGTCGATGTGCAGCCCAGCGCGTTTGCCATTGGCGATTTTGAGAACTTCGGCAGCGAAGCCGGAAAGATCGCGTTCAGCATCAACGGCTGCAAGACGGTCAAGGAAGGCAAACTGACGCTGGCTGACGGCGCGTTCCCGGTCATTGACGCAGGGAAAAACCTGCGGATCGCATACACGGCGAAGGTCGCGACAGCTGAAAAGGTGGAGAAAGTGAACGCCGCGACGCTGATCTTCACCATCGCGCCTGCAACCGGCAATTCGTAAAGGAGGGAGGAACCGCTATGAAAACAAGAAAACTCACAGCACTCCTGCTTGCCCTCTGTATGCTGCTCTCGCTCAGTATCTCGGCGTTTGCGGCAGACGATGCCGTTGCCAGCGGCACAATCCCCGACAGCAAGATCACATGGGAATTGGACGGTAAGGGCTGGTTGACGATCTCCGGCAGCGGGGACTGCAGCGCCTTTACAAGCAAAGACGACCAACCGTGGGCAGAATACCGCAGCCAGATCACACAGGTTTGGTTCGACGGCATGGAGAGTCTGGCGATCTCCGATCTTGCTTACTGGTTCGAGGACTGTACCAATCTCACGACTGCCGAGATCCCCAGCACCACGCCGGTCATCGGCAGGCACGCCTTTTATAACTGCCCGCTGCTGACAAAGCTGTCCATTTATTACGGGGAGCATACGCTGGACAGCATTGGCGAGGATGCGTTCTGGCGCGAGACGGACAGTGGAGATACCCTTTATATCGGCTACCTGATCGGCTACCCCAAATCGTCCGTGCCGTTCCACACTTACGATTGGGCTGCATCCAACCGCAGCGAACGCTATTTTTATGACCTCTATGGTGTGCACCAGAATGCGGATGCTGGCTCCGCTGCGACCAGCGGCATCAAGAAAGCGCCGGGTGTTTCTGTTCAGTCCACCGGCTCCATCATTGGCAACTGCCCTTCATGCGGAAAGTATTCGTTCCAGGGCACATACGTTGAAGTCGCACATTCGTCTCGCGGTCATGCAAACTATAATGAGTGTTATCTCTGCCACTACGTCCAGTACCTTGGCACTTACACCTATAAGAGTCACGGCGCTGGTGGTTACGGTTCCGGTACCTGCCCGGATTGCGGCAGTCATACATGGATTCTCCAAAATGTACAGGACGCAACTTGCACCAGCAACGGGTACAGAAGCTATTCGTGCGCTTGCGGCCAAACGAAATCTGAGACGATCTATTCCAGCGGCCATAGTTATAGCTACGGCTCTTGGGAAGAATATTCCAGCAGCCAGCATCGCCGGGAAAGCTATTGCCGAAATTGTGGTGCATCCAGCTATGACTATGCTTCGCACAGCCTGAGCTACGGGAGCTGGAGCAACGATTCCTCCAGTCAGCACAGCCGGACGGTGTCCTGCCACACCTGCGGATACAGTACCACGGACTACGGTTCGCATTCCTATTCTACGGGTTCGTGGAGCAAATACAGCGACACCCAGCACCGCAGAAGCAAGACTTGTTCTGGCTGCGGCGCGTCGACCTATGACTATGCCGACCACAGCTATTCCTACGGGAACTGGTCAAAATACGACGAAACGCAGCATCGCAGAACAAAGACCTGTTCGGCCTGCGGCGATTCGGACTATGAGTATGGCGACCATCGGGATTCCAATGCGGATGGTGTCTGCGACGATTGCGGCGCGAATGTCGCGCTGATCGTGACGTGGGATGCCTCGTCCAACGGCGGCACGGTTGGCGGCAAGAACAGCGTGACGACCTCCGTCGCGCCCAACCAGACCGCCGTTGCACCCGGCTACACGCCGGTCAAGGCCGGTCACACGTTCTCCGGCTGGTACACGGAAAAGACAAACGGCGCATTGTACAATACGGTCTCCATTACGGCCGCGCGGACATTCTACGCGCAGTTTGCCCCGGCAGAATATAAGATCACATGGGATCTCGGTACCGGCAAAACAGAAACCACGAACCAGACCTACGGTGAAACGCTGAACCTGCCCGCCGAACCTGCCCGCAAGGGCTATGCGTTCCTCGGCTGGTTCACACAGGAGACAAGCGGCACGCAGGTCGACGGCAATACCGTGTTCAAAGAAGTGGCTTCCACCACCTACTATGCGCATTGGGAGGAAGCAACCGTGTTCTCTGTCGTTGTTCCGGCTGTGCTGCCGGTGACGGTCGATCAGAACGGGAAGGTCTATGTCTCCAACGCAGAGATCGTCAATCACTCCACTGCGGCTGTGCAGGTGTCCTCCGTGACCCTGACGGCAGAAAACGGCTGGACACTGGTGCCGTATGCTTCGGATATGTCCCACGCCAAGGTGGACAGCAACCAGATCGGCTTCAAGATCAACAGCGCACAGACCAGCAAGACCGGCAGCACGGAGCAGTTTGAACTCACTTCCCCGTGGCAGATCAACGAGGAAGGAAGCCTGACGCTCACCTATGACGCAGTTGTCAGCGCCCTGTCCCAGCCGGTCACAAACGCCAATATCCTCTGCGTCCTGTTCGTCGTCGAATGGGTGTAATTACAAAGAAAGAAGGGCATCAATATGCTTAAAATGATTGCCATCGGCAACCTGACGGGAGATCCCGTCCTCAAAACCAACGAAGAAACTGGCAAGCCCTATGCCATCATGCGTATTGCTTCGGACCGCCGCTACAAGTCTCCGGACGGCGAGAAACTGACCGATTTTATCTCGATCAAGGTGCGCGGCGTGCTCGCAGAACGCTGCGCGGAGTTTGCCAGAAAGGGCTGCAAGATTGCGGCCAGCGGTGATTTTGAAACGATCACCTTTGCCGAGGAACCGGAGCGGCAGCCCGGCTTCCTGCTCAAAGCGACCGAGGTGGAGTTTCTCTCGCCCCGGAAAGAACTGGACGATGCTGCGGAGCTTCCTGCGGCAGCGTAACAAACGAAACGGCCATCCCGCAACGGGATGGCCGTTTGCGCGCAGAAAGGAGTTCCAAACATGACGGCATATTTAGATGGATATTCCGGCTATTCCGGCGTTCCGGAGGATGCCGCCGCAGAGATCCTGGAGAAGCTGATGACGCACCAGCAGATCTCCTCCGACGAGGTTGCGCAGATCTTGAAGCGGTACGGTGTCTGCGGAGAACCGGAAGCATTGCAAATTGCGTACCGGAAAAAGGTCGGCCAGCGACTCATTGCCAGCCTCCGCGACCCATATGGCAGGCGCGAGGTGTTCTCCACCGGCAGCACCTACGTTCTGGTGGATTGCTGCAATGACCGCGACGCGCTGGAACACATCCACAAGAAGCTGGACAAGGACATGGAAGCGGTCGATCAGGCATCGTGCAAGATTGACAATCGTTTGCAGGTGCTGCAGCGGTTTTCACGGTATCGGAGGAAGCGCAGATGAGATTATCTGAAATGCTGACTGCGATCCGAGAATATCCGGCGCTGAAGATCCAATATGAGGCCATGCGCGAGCAGCAAGCGTCCCAAGAGCGCACGGCGGTTCAGCTCTCCATTGCGTATAACAATCTGCAAATCGGTAACAGGAAGTTGTCTCAAAAGAACAAAGCGCTGGAAGCAGCCCTTGTGAAGCTGGTCCCACGGTTGAACAGCCGGGAACACTGTCGGCGGTTCTATAAGACGGTTGCGCCCTACCTTGATCCGGGCGGATTTGTGCTTTATAGGAGCGCTGCTGAGTTGACGCGCTTTCATATCAGCACGGAGTTTGCCATGGAAGATAATATGGGGAAATTCGAGGAAATGGACGGTTACGGGATGCTGCGATACCTGACCGCGGACCGTTTCGGCTCTGTGGAGTATGAGATCGTCGCGCCGTGCTATGAAGAAGCTGTTTCGCTTCATACCGATTACACATCTCCAGAGTATCTGGCGTTTGAGAAAAAGCTGTATGAAAAGACGCTGCGTAAGCTGGGCTTTGGGAAACTGCTCCCAGAGGAACGCGCACCGCAGAAGGATATGAACAAACGGAAAGAAAAGGTGGAAGAACGATGACAGAACCCATTACCATTGGCGTGGATCATGGCTACGCGGCCATGAAAACCGCGCATTGCTCGTTTCCCTCCGGCTTGGCAGAATACGAGCATGAACCGTACACGCAGAAAAACGTCCTCTGCTATGACGGAAAATACTACGTTGTCGGCAGCGGGCGGCAGCCACTCCAGAAGGATAAGACGGCGGATGAAAACTACTATCTGCTGACGTTGGCTGCCATCGCCAAAGAGATCGCATACCGGAACGCGCCGACTACAACGCCTGTGATCCTCGCGGCGGGCTTGCCGCTGACGAGCTTCGGCCGGGAAAAGAAAGCATTCCGGGCATATCTGCTGCGCGAGAGCAAGCCGGTCTCTTTTTCGTATGAAGGAATTTTGTATGAAACTTCTGTGCAGGATGTGAAGCTGTTCCCGCAGGGCTATGCGGCCATCCTCCAGCACAGCGATCTGCTGAATGAACCGTCCGTGGTCCTTGCGGACATTGGCGGGTGGACCGTGGATATCATGCGGCTGGACAACCGCATCCCGAACGCAGCTTCTTGCCGCAGCCTGGAGCTTGGCATGATCCGCTGTCTGGATGAGATCGCAGAGCAGGTGCGCCGTAGTCTGAATCTGTCTCTTACCGGTGCGCAGATTGAAAACGTCCTGCGCGGCAGCCCGGACAGTATGGACGACCGCGTGAAAGCCATCATCCAGCGGGAAGCCGGAATCTATGCAAAGCGTATTCTCTCTGCCATTGCCGAAGCAGGTCTGGACTGCCGCGCTATGCCGGTTGTATTTCTCGGCGGCGGGGCCGGACTTATGAAGCGATACCTGCCGCAAGGCAGCGTTCTGCGTCCCGTCATTTTAGATGATGACAAGTTAAATGCGCAGGCATACGAGCGGCTGGCTGGACAGGTGGCAGGCCATGCAGGATAAGCCGCAAACGGCCCGTTTTGGTACGACGCTGTTTCTGGACAATCCACTCCACCGGCAGGCCTGGGAGCTTCTGTCTGCGATTCCGGCTGGGCAGCGCACAAACTGGCTCTGTCTGGCGTTATGTCAGCAGGCGCAGCGGGAGCAATTTCTGAAGGACTTGAAAACAATTCTCCAAACGGAGCTGCAAAACAACTCCTATCCACAAACAATTTCGCAGCCGCAGCCAGCCGGGAGCGTCGACGATGACGTTCTCGGCTTTTTGCGCGCGCTGCAAGAAGAAGGTGACGAATGCCGAACCATATTACAAACATTTTGAAGTTTGAAGGTGACAGCGAACAGGTTCATGCCGTGCTTGACAAAATCAAAAGTGATGAACTCGGCTTTGGCAGTATTGATTTTAATAGAATTATTCCCATGCCGGAAAGCCTCAACATTGAAGCAGGCTCCCGCACAGACGAGGCTCTGTATGTCTGCATGATGGCGCTGAACCCAGCCGCGCCGGACATGGGCGTTCCAAAATTGAGCAGTGAGGAATATCAGAAGTTGGCCGGCATTGTTGGTCGAAGCAAAGGCGAGCAGTTTATGACGCTGGATGTACAGCGGATTTCCAGAGCCAGCAAATACACTCCCCTTTCAGATGTCATTGCCATGGGGCAGGTCGTGATCTCCAACTTCCTGCAATATGGCTGCGGAGATTGGTACGGATGGTGCAATCGGAACTGGGGAACAAAGTGGAATGCTTATGACGTTCACTTCGATCAGGAATCACAGAGCATTCACTTCCTGACAGCATGGGATACACCCATGCCAGTCATAGACAAGCTATCACAGATGTTCCCGGAGGTGGAAGTTGATCTGCAGTGGGCGGATGAAGATATTGGTCACAACGTCGGTCATGTTGTCCTTTTAGCCGGAGAGCCGATTGACGGGAATATCCCGGAGGGCGGCAGCCGGGAGGCTTATGAGATGGCGTTTCAGATTCACGGCGCAGAAGCTGCCGATTTTAACATGGTGTTCGACGAAAAGAAAGATACCTACGTTTATCAGGAGCCAGAGAAACGTACCCCTCCGCAGACAAAGGGCGATAAGCCGAAAGAACCGGAGCGATGATTGGCATCAAAGATCAATGCTTCGGCGTGGAAATCGAGCTGACCGGCATCACGCGAGCAGAAGCGGCAGAGGCGCTTGGCGCGTATTTTGGAACGATGCCGCAGCGCAGCTATGATAATTATGATAGCTGGTATGTACCGGATCGGGAGGGCAAGCAGTGGCGCATTATGAGCGATGGCAGCATCCGCGCAGAGTGGAATGACGATGGGCACTATCGCAGAACAACCGATCCAGAATATCGCGTGGAGATGGTAACGCCGAAGCTCACCTATGACGAAATGGAGAAATTCCAGGAGTGTGTGCGCCGTATCCGGCAGGCAGGCGGAAAAGTCAACGACTCCTGCGGGATGCACGTCCATGTGGACGCTTCCAACCATAACCGCCAGAGTCTCAAGAACCTGCTTAGTATCATGTATTCCAAAGAAGATCTTTTATTCAAAGCCCTGAAAACGGACCCAGCCCGTGTCAACCGCTGGTGTCAGCGTGTGCGCGAACCCATGCTGCAGCGGGCAAGGAGACTGTCCAACGAACCGACGACCGATCTTACCCAGTTGGAGAACATCTGGTACGAAGGCTGCATTTCTGCGCATGAGCATTACAACTGGACGCGCTATTACGCGCTGAATCTTCACTCTGTCTTTTACCGCGGCACCATTGAATGGCGCTGCTTTAATTCTACCCTCCACGCCGGTCGCGCAAAAGCTTACGTCAATCTGTGCCTTGCCATGTCCGCGCAGGCCATCGCCCAGCGCACCAGCGTTATGCGCAAGACGGTGAGCGACAATGAATTGTTCACGTTCCGTGTCTGGCTCGTGCGGATGGGTCTGAACGGCGATGAATTCAAGAACACGCGCGATCATCTGCTTGCCAATCTGGAGGGCGACCGCGCTTGGCGATATGACAAGGACTGCTATGCAAGCAGCCACAAAAACCGAACATCTCAGCAGGAACAGGAGAGGTGACCGAATGAGAATTTGTATTGAAGAATCTACATACGAGGGTACGCCCATCGAAATTTTAGCCCAGCTCCGTGCCTTACATTTTGATGCAGGCACGTTCGACGGCACGGAAGGATATATCCGTTATATGCAGAACACGATCCGCCGCATGACGGAGCAGCCCTGCGAGCTGCCGGAGGGCAGCACGGAAGAACGCGCAGCCGCGCTCATTCATGTGCTGGGTGAGATCGGTGCGCTGGAGCTGCTGGAGGAATGATGATGGAGAAATCGCTGTATTTTGCTTACGGCAGCAATATCAATCTGGATCAGATGCGCTACCGCTGCCCGGACGCGAGCGTCTACGGACAGGCTGTGCTGGACAATTATGACCTGCGCTTTCGCGGCAGTGGCGTTGCGACGGTCGAACCCAAGGAAGGCGCTTGTGTCTACGGCCTTTTGTGGGAGTTAACTGACAAATGTGAAGCATCCCTCGACCGCTATGAAGGCTATCCGCGTCTGTACATCAAGCAGACGCTGGAGGTGCGGACGTTTGACGGGCAGCGCGTCCCGGTCATGGCTTATATTATGAACCCAGAGCTGCACCTGAAACCGTCCCTGCCGCCAAGAGACTACTATCTCGGTATCAAAACGGGCTACGAGCAGAACGGTCTGCCGGTTGGCTGCCTCAAATATGCGTTCAAGAACTGCCTCAAGGAGTGCGGCATTGAACCGTATCCGAAGAAGGTGCAGACAAAGGCATCGCAGAAAAAACAGCAGAATCAGGAACGATAAAGCGCGTCTGCCATCACAGCAGACGCGCCGGTTCTATTTCTCGTTATTCACAATGATGTCCAGCATCTGACGGGGCGTTACGACAAAGCATTCAGATGGAAAATGCTTCAGATTGCCGGTCACCAGATAGGTATCCTCTGTTTTGCGCTGCTCCATCGTCACTTCATAAAATACAACATCTTTTGGGTCAGGCAGCTCCAGCATGAGCTTGTGTGCGTCTGCAAAAACAGCACGGGCGCTGATATTGTCCAAAAGATCACCGACGATACGCTCCGTCAGATGAAACTTTGGACGCAGAAGCACCTGCCGGTACTCTTCCAGAATTTCGTGGTTCAATACAGGCGTGATTGGTCCATCGAGTGCCAACTCCAAAATGCTTCCGGGAATAGAATCCCATTTCAGCATGGCGGATACGATGACATTCGTGTCAATGACTGCGTAATACTGCATCTCGTCTCAATGGCTTCTGGCTGCGGCGATTTCTGCGTTGATCTCGTCGAGCGACAGATCTGCGATCCCGTTTTCAGCGGCAATGCGGCTGGCTTCCTTCATGGCCTGAAGACCCTTGTTTTCGGGTTTCGGTTCCAGCTTCATGCTGAACGGAATGCCGTTTTCCTGAATCAAGCGAGCAATACAGGCGCGCAGATACGTCGGCAGGTCGATTCCAAGCTGTTCACAGATGCTGGCGGCTTTGATTCTGGATGTGTCTTCTGTGCGGAACTGAACCAATGAACTTGCCATAAACAATCCTCCTTGCATGATGTTCTATATGGATTATAACATGAAACAACGTCATTTGCAAGCAAATGAATACAAACGATTTTATTATATACAAATGAAACCAACTTTATTACACGGAGGGGAAAGTATGGACGAAGAAAAGAATTTGAATGTTGAAAAGCCGTTCTGTCCGCTGATTGGGCAGGACGGCAATATTTTTAACCTTGTCGGCATTGCGGCGAGGACGCTGCGCGAAGCTGGTCTGCGGGATCAGGCGAAAGAACTCACCCACCGTATCTTCAGCGGCGAGTGCCACAGCTACGGCGAAGCCCTGTGCTTGATTGGGGAATATGTGACAATCACGGATATTAACGACCATTCGCACAGCAAATGTAGAAATTCGAGAACCGACCATGAACGATGAAAGGACGCGAATATGAATAAAGAGCAATTTGAAGCCAGAATCAAGGAACTCTTGCCGCAGACGACAGAACAGGCGCTAAATGCGTGGACAGAATACATTCAATCGCTGGAAGAAGATGAAATTGATCCAGCAAGCTACCTGTTCGACTGTTCCTATGTGGAATTATCTCTAATTAAGCAGCATCAGGGTGAAGAAGTTGCAACGCAACTGTTTAATTATGGAGAACACTTTGTTTTCAACTATTTTGAGCTTCGGGGTGCAGCTTCCAAATTAGCGGAAGGTTGGTCCTTGGACAAGATTTGCAGTGATACGGTGAAAAACGGCTGTGATGCGACGCAGGAGGAATATGAGGAATCTCGGGCGGCGTTGCATGCATTTCAGCAGGAGCACGCCGAGACAGATGATAAACCGGCAGATTTGCCGGAGTCAGACGCTCCAAAGCAGATGCGTATTCTGGTCGTCGAACCCACCAAAGATCCGTATGTCATGGAGATTGATGGCAGCTTGACGAGTATGCAGGCTATTGTGGGTGGTTTCATTCAGGCCGTCGAACCGTTTGATGATCCGAACGTCCTGCTGCTGTGCAACGAAGAAGCCAAACTCCTCGGCCTGCCGGAAAACCGCTTCCTGCGGAATCGCAATGGCATACCGTATGACATCATCCACGGCACGTTCTTCCTCGCCCAAGGCAGCGGCGAGGAATTTTGTTCTTTGACCGACAAGCAGATACAGACCTATACGCGCCTGTATTCCCGCGAAAAGCTGTTCGTCATGCAGCATGGAAAGGTGATCAATCAGCCGAAGAAAGGAACATCGACGCATGAAAGATAACTACATCCTGACGGCAGAGTCTGTCACAGCAGGCCATCCGGACAAGCTCTGCGACACGATTGCGGACAATGTTCTGGATGCCTGTCTCAAAGAAGATCCCAATGCCCGCGTCGCCTGTGAAGTGCTGGCGACGGCGGGCAAAATTCTTGTTGCCGGAGAACTCCGCACGACGGCAAGCCCCGACGTGGAAGCGATTGTACGGCAGACCGTTCAAAATGCTGGATATGACTGTAATTATCATGTAGAGGTGCGGCTGCATACGCAGAGTCCTGACATTGCAGGTGCGGTCGATGGGGATACGCTCGGCGCAGGTGATCAGGGCATCATGTACGGCTACGCCTGCTGGGAAACGGTTGAACTGCTGCCCGCGCCGGTCGTGCTGGCAAACCGTATCACGAGCCTGCTCACCACCTGCCGGGAGGAAAAGCTGATTTCAGGAATGGGGCCAGACGGAAAAGCGCAGGTGTCCGTGCAGTATGCGTTTGGTGTTCCGGGGCGCGTGGACACCATCGTGATCTCCTGCCAGCATGATGCAGACAAAGACCCTACCGAGCTGCACGAAGAACTCCGCAGGCTGGTCATTGACCGCGCCTGCCATGACGTGCGCATCGATGAGAATACAAAAATCTTCATCAATCCATCCGGCAGATTTGTGCTGGGCGGCTTTGAAGCAGATACCGGTCTCACCGGCCGTAAGCTGATGGTCGACACCTACGGCGGGCTTGTACCCCACGGCGGCGGTGCGCTCTCCGGCAAGGACGGCACGAAGGTCGACCGCAGCGGCGCATATATGGCGCGATATGTGGCAAAGAACATTGTCGCAGCCGGTCTTGCCGATGTGTGTACGGTCAGCCTCGCCTATGCCATTGGGCAGGCAGAGCCGGTTGCCGTCGAGATCGACACGCAGGAGAGCGGATACTATGACGACGCATTCCTGACCGAAGCTGTCCGCCGCGTCTTTGATTTCACCCCAGCAGGCATGATTCACGCGCTGGATCTGGACAAGCCGTTCTTCGCAGAAGTCTGCAACAACTGCCACTTTATGCACCCGCAGGCCGCATGGGAGCAGACGGACAAGACAGAGAAACTGCGGATGGCATGCGCGGAACTGGAGGATGAGCGTACATGACAAATTTCTTTCTGGAAGAACTGAGAAAGATCTATGGAGATGGGCGCGTGATCCATGACCCGCAATTCGTTGGCGAATGCTGCTACGGCAGTCTTGGCGATCTGCGGGTCAAAGCGCGGTTTACAAAAGATATCGTTGCGAATCAGTATCCATATCTGACAGTTTCCATCCTGAATCCCACGAAAGGCGAAATTGACAGTGTTCGGATGAAAATTGGGGACGTCGTCAGCAGAAGCTGCCGCAGCACAAATCCAAATCTTCGCAATACGGAATCGCACATCTGGGTCGACGGGAAAACGCCGCAATGGTATGCCTGCTGCCCCGGTTCGCGTGATTATACGTTGTTGGCAAACGCGACTGCGGAATATCTCAGCGTTTTTGAACTGACGCACGAACGGGTACAGAATCGACAACATACTCAAAAAATGAAGGGAGCGGATGCCCATGCGCGATAAGCCCAGATGGGAGATCATCCACGGAGACAGCCTTACGGTGCTGGAGAGCTTTCCTCCCAGCACATTTGACGCCGTCATCACAGATCCGCCGTATGCGTCCGGTGGCCGCACGCAGGCGGAGAAATCCAAAGCCACCGCAAAGAAGTATTCCAGCATGGGCGGCAACGCACCGCCCGATTTTGACGGCGACGCCAAGGATCAGCGGTCGTGGACTCGCTGGGCGGCAGAGTGGCTGTATCTTGCAAGACGTGCAGCCAAGCCCGGCGCGCCGGTTTGTATGTTTATTGACTGGCGGCAGCTTCCCTGCGCCAGCGATGCGCTCCAATGGGCGGGCTGGATCTGGCGCGGGATTGCCGTGTGGGACAAGGGAAACTCCCGTCCGCAGAAAGGACGTTTCCGCCAGCAGGCAGAATACATTGTCTGGGGTTCGAACGGCGACATGCCGGTCAGCCGCCCTGTGCCGTGTTTGCCGGGTGTATTCAAATACGGCAATCCGCAGAACCGCATCCACCTGACCGAGAAGCCCCTGCAGCTCATGCAGGATCTCGTCAAGATCACAGAACCGGGCGGT
>OGYM01000628.1_pt1 | contig 27207 bp, 28 predicted proteins | sample 1576491 | NCBI WGS metagenome assembly OGYM01 (sample SAMEA3541515, study PRJEB24748) | human gut metagenome | biome: human gut; feature: human-associated habitat; material: faeces | place: China | collected 2012 | reverse complement strand
CAAAATGGCAATGAATTTGGGTTTCGAATATAATAATGAAAAGAGAATTAAAAGTGGAATAAAATATGCTATTTCAAAAGCAACTGCAAATGGTCATTGTGCTGTATTAGAAGATGAATTATATAGATTCATAAAAGTTCTTCTAGGTGTAGAAAATGATGAAATAGAAGATTCTGTAATAGAGCTAAAAGCTAAGGGTGAAATTGTAATTGAAGAGCGAGAAGATAATAATTGGATTTATTTGGATTCATATTACAAAGCAGAAGAAAATGTAGCAAATAAATTAATAACTCTAGATAAAGCAAGGAATATGAAACATATAAATGATTTTGAAGATGAGCTAGAAAAAATAGAACAAAAAACTGATTTAATATTATCAGATAAACAAAAAGAAGCTATTGAAGCTGTAAATGATAACAATGTTTGTATAATTACAGGTGGACCTGGTACAGGTAAAACAACAATTATAAAAGTTATATTAGAGCTATATAAATCAAAAAAAAGAAAAACCGTATTATGCGCACCAACAGGAAGAGCTGCAAAAAGAATGACTGAAACAACAGGTGAAGAAGCAAAAACACTACATAGATTGTTAGAAATAGGTAAAATTGAAGAAGAGCGAACAAGTAAGTATAATGATTTTGATGTAGCACCATTAGATGCAGATGTAATAATTGTTGATGAAATGTCTATGGTTGATTTATTTTTGATGAATTATTTAGTGAAAGCAATATATCAAGGTTCAAAATTAGTCCTTGTTGGAGATGTAGATCAGTTGCCATCTGTAGGACCAGGAAATGTTCTTGCAGATTTAATAAACTCAAAAAGAATAAAAACGATTGTATTAAATAAAATTTTTAGACAAGCAGCCAAAAGTAAGATAATAATAAATTCTCACAGAGTAAACAGTGGAGAGACATTTATAAAACCACAAGAATCTGCAGAAGAGCTAAATCAAGATTTTTTCTACATAAAAGAAAATAATCAAGATAAAATTTTGAATCAAATATTATCTTTATGTAGTGGAAGATTAGAATCATACGGAAATTATGAGTTTTTTAAAAGCATTCAAGTTATAACACCAACCAAAAAAGGAATGCTTGGAACAAAAGAGCTAAATAAGGTATTGCAAGAGTGTTTAAATCCATTGCCAGAAGGTGGATTGGAAAGACAAAATCTAGGTGCAAGTTTTAGAGCAGGGGATAGAGTAATGCAAATAAAAAATAATTACGATATTTTCTGGGAAAGAGAAAAATATGGATATGAAACAGGTAATGGTGTTTTTAATGGTGAATTTGGTACTATATTAAAATTAGATGATATAGAAAAAAGAGTAAAAATAAAATTTGACGATGAAAAATATGCGTGGTATCAATATTCAGAGCTAGATCAAATAGAACATGCATATGCAATAACAGTGCATAAAGCACAAGGTAGTGAATTTGATGTAGTAATAATGCCAATAGTACAAGCTGCACCAATGCTATTAACGCGAAATTTACTATATACAGGAATGACAAGAGCAAAAAAAATGCTAATAATAGTTGGCAATGCAAATGTAATAGAATACATGATTAATAATGCTGATAATAAAAAAAGAAATACGGGGTTAGAATATAAATTAAAAAATATGTAAAAATATAGGGGGCAATTTTAGGAGGTTTTATGAAAAAAAATCTAATTGAAACTGCTCTTAATTTTATTTTTCCCAAAGCTTGTGGCTTTTGTGGGGAAATAACAAACTCGTATTTATGTGAGTATTGTAATGAGTATTTAAAACAAAGACAAATGAATAAAATACAAAAATATGATGATAAGTTTTTTGATGAGCATTTGTGGATATATGAATATAAAGATGAAGTGAGAGAAAAGATAATTGATTATAAATTTAATAATATGTCATATCTATATAGAACATTTCTTCAAATAATTTTATCAACAGAAAGTGTATGTAATTATATTAAAAAATTTGATATATTAATACCTGTTCCAATACATAAAAAAAGAGCAAAAAAAAGAGGTTATAATCAAAGTGAGTTGATTGCAAAAGGAATAGCTAAAAATATAAAATCTATACAATTGCAAACTAATATAATTGAAAAAATAAAAAATATAAAACCACAAAGTACATTATCAAAAGATATGCGTATAGAAAATGTAAAAAATGCATATAGGCTTAAGAAGTGTGACATATGTTTAAAAAATAAGAACATATTATTAATAGATGATGTATTTACAACAGGAAGTACAGTAAATGAATGTGCTAAAATTTTGTTACAAACAGAATGCAATAAAGTTAGTATAATAACACTTGCTAAGGATTGACAAATGTACATAAAAATACTTATAATAATGGTAATAATTTATGATATTTTACAAGATCAACTTAGTGAAATTATTATAAGTTTATGAATGTAATGGGGGGGATTTTATATGAAATTTATAGTAGGGATAGTAATTGCTATTGCTATGGTATGTGGAGTATATACAACAAATTCTATAACAGAAAATATTGATAAAACATCAAACAATACAGTATCTACACAAACAGATAATAATTATAATAAAAGAATCTTGGGAGGCTGGGAATCATCAGCATCAGGAGGATCTTATTATGTATTTAATAATGATAATACATACTATTGGTATGAAAGTTCCAGTAATTTAAATGATAATTATTATAAAGGAAATATGGAAATTTTGCATGGAACTGATGCAATGGATGAGCTTGGAATAACATTAGAGCAAGCTACTACAGTGATGTCAAATTCAAATTATAAAGTTGGAATTAATAATATTTATTGTATAAAATTAAATCCTACGTATTTAATCAGCGGTGGCGTTGATAAAACAAATACTTTGACAGATAAATTTAATATGAAATTATTATTTGTATATGTAGATGAAAATAATGCACAAGCATATAATTATACAACAAATGATACATATTACTTAGTTAAAAAATAAGATATAATTAAATAGCAAGAAGGAGTAATAATTATGCAAGAGAAAAGGAAAGATTACATAGGTTGGGATGCTTATTTTATGGGAATAGCAATGTTATCTGCACAAAGGAGTAAAGATCCAAATACACAAGTTGGAGCATGTATAGTAAGTAAAGATAAAAAAATATTATCTGTAGGATATAATGGGGCTCCAAATGGATATGATGATAAACATATGCCTTGGGATAGAGAAGGAGACTTTATGAATACAAAATACGCATATGTATGTCATGCAGAGCTAAATGCTATATTAAACAATAAAGGTTCAAACTTAGAAGGGGCAACAATATATGTAGATTTATTTCCATGCAATGAATGTGCAAAAGCAATAATACAGTGTGGAATAAAAGAAATTGTATATAAGTCAGATAAGTATAATGGAACAGATGGAAATATAGTATCGAAAAAAATGTTAGATTATTGTGGGGTAACATACAGAAAATATGAAGAAAGCAATAAAGAGATAAAATTAGAGCTATAAATAATAAAATTTTAGCAGGAAAGAGAGAAAATTATGCAAGATAAATATAATTTAACTTTAGAGCAAAATATATTTTTAGCTAAAAGAAATTTAGTAGATAATATATATGCTAATGCAAAAATGGAAGGATTAAATGTAACATTTCCTCAAACAAAAACAATACTAGAAGGGGTAAATGTTCCAAGCTTAAAGATTGATGAAATACAATGTATTTTAAATTTAAGAGATGCTTGGAAATATATTATAAACAATATAAATGATACTTTCAATCTAGATTTCATTTGCAAGGTAAATGAATTTGTAGCGAGAAATGAAAGTTTAGAATGGGGAAAGCTAAGAAATCGGAAAAGTTTCAATAACAGGAACTTCATATGTTCCAAGTATTCCAGATAAAAAGCTTGTTATCGAAGAAATTAATAAAATATTAAAAATAGAAAATGCAACTGAAAGAGCAATTGAATATATGCTATATGGTATGAGAAGTCAGTTATTTTGGGATGGAAATAAAAGAACAAGTACAATTTGTGCTAACAAAATTATGATACAAAATGGAGTAGGAATTATAAAAGTACCAGATAATAAATTGGAAGAATTCAATATACTGCTAACTGATTTTTATAATACCAACAATAATGAAACTATAAAACAGTTTATTTTTGATAACTGTATTGATGGAATTGTTTTTTAGAATTTGACAAGAGCACTCAGAAATGCTAAAATATATAACATATTAGGAGTGTACCTAGGTACATAATCGAGCGGTACAGAATAACAACAGTTATTTACACAGAAGTGAGGGAAGTCTTACAGAGGAGTCTTAATAGTTTATTAATGAGTATTATAAACGAATAAGAAACTCTGTAAGGCTTTTTTTATTCGAATAATACACATAAAGAAAGGGGATTTTTTATGAAGTATTTTAAAAAGTTAGTTGGGGATAGAATATACCTATCACCAAGAAGTACAGAAGATTATGAAGTTTTTACAGAATGGTTGAATGATTTTGAAACAACAGATTATTTAGGAAGAAGCGGACAAATACAATCGTTATCAGCAGAAAAAGATTTTTTAAATGAGCACGCTAATCAAAGAGCTGCATTTGTAATTGTAACATTAGATGAGAATAAAATGATTGGAACTGTTTGCTTAGAAGATTTTGATGATATAAATAGAACAGCAACACTAGGAATTTTCATAGGTGATAAAAATTACAGAAGTAAAGGATATGGAACAGAAGCAATTAGATTAATATTAGAATATGGATTTAAATATTTAAATTTACAAAACATAAAATTAGATTTGATGGAATTTAATGAAAGAGCACTAAAATGTTATCAAAAATGTGGATTCAAAGAGTATGGAAGAAGAAGAAAATGCAAATATATAGATGGAGAATACTATGATTCAATAGCAATGGATATATTAGCAGAAGAGTTTGAGGGTGATTACATAAGAAATAAAAATATTTAATCTTTAAAAATTTAGGAGATATAGGAAATGGAACATCAATTATCAAAACAAGAATTAAGAGCAGAAAAGATTTCGAGAGATGAATTTAAAAACATAAAACGAAATGAAATATATATAGTACTAGATAGCTTAAAAGTTGCACATAATATAGGAACCATATTAAGGCTATCTGATGCTTTGCTAATAAAAAAAGTATATATATGTGGAAATACAATAGTTCCACCAAATTACAAAATAAAATGTAGCTCAAGAGGAGCAGAAAAGTGGGTTGATTGGGAATATGTAGAAGATGCAACACAAATAGTAAAAAAATTAAAATCTAATGGAGTGGAAATAACGTCAGTAGAAGTAGCAAGCAACAGTATTGATTATAGGCAATATGAACCTAAATTTCCATTATGTTTAATTTTAGGAAGAGAATATGATGGGGTATCCCAAGAGCTATTAGATTTATCAGATAATGTAATTCACTTACCATTATTAGGAATGTCCAATTCTATAAATGTTTCTACAGCAGCAAGTGTTGTAATGTACTATGCTTTTGATAAATATGAAAAAAATAAAAATGTAATGTAAAAATACTTGACAAATCGGTCGAAAAGGTGTAAAGTATATAAGCATTACATTTTTTTGAGATATACTAAAAAATCTCAAGAAAGGGAGCAAAACAAAAGTATGGAAGAAAAAATAAAAATAGGAATACTATTCGGAATATATGGTAAGTTACTAACAGAAAAGCAATATGAATTATTAAATGATTACTACAACAATGACTTATCACTTTCAGAAATAGCAGAAAATAATAATATAACAAGGCAAGCCGTAAATGATGTAATAAATAAAGGAAAAAACAAACTAATTGAAATAGAAGAAAAATTATCATTTATGAAAAAAATGTTAAATCAAGAAAAAGAAATAAAGCTAATAATAAATGAACTAAAAAATGTAGAAAATAAAACATTAAAAAAAGAACAAATACAAAACATACAAAAAAGGCTAGAACAATTAATTTAATGTAAGGAGGAACTTCAAATGGCATTTGAGGGATTATCTTCAAAATTTCAAAATATAGCTAGAAAGTTTAAAGGTAAAACACGTATAACAGAATCTGATTTAAAAGAAATGTTAAGAGAAGTTAAATTAGCATTACTAGAAGCAGATGTTAATTATAAAATTGTAAAAGAATTTATTGCCACAATTCAAGAAAAAGCATTAGGGCAAGATGTTCTAAAATCATTAACACCAGGTCAACAAGTAATTAAAATAGTAAAAGATGAACTTGTTGAATTATTAGGAGGAACAGATGCAAGAATAAATATATCACCAAATCCTCCAACAATAATAATGATGGTTGGTTTACAAGGATCTGGTAAAACAACAACAGCAGCAAAGCTTGCAAATATATTAAGAAAAGATGGTAAAAAGCCATTATTAGTAGCTTGTGATGTATACAGACCAGCTGCAATAAAACAATTGCAAGTATTAGGAGCTCAATTAAATATACCAGTATATGCAAATGAAAGTTCACAAGATGTTGTAAAAATTTCAAAACAAGCAATTGAGCAAGCAATAAGTAAGCTAAATGATGTAATAATAATAGATACAGCTGGTAGACTTCAAATTGATGAAGTACTTATGGAAGAGCTTAAAAATTTAAAATCAGCAGTAAAACCACACGAAATATTATTAGTTGTAGATAGTATGACAGGTCAAGAAGCCGTAAATGTTGCAGAAAGCTTTAAAGATGCAGTAGGAATTGATGGAATAGTACTTACTAAATTAGATGGTGACACTCGTGGTGGTGCAGCATTATCTGTAAAAAAAGTAACTGGAAGACCAATTAAATATATTGCAACTGGTGAAAAAATGAATGATATAGAGCAATTCCATCCAGATAGAATGGCATCAAGAATTTTAGGAATGGGAGATGTTCTTTCAATAATAGAAAAAGCTGAAGAAGCAATAACAGAAGAAGAAGCTGAAAAGCTAGAAGCTCAATTAAGAAAAAACAAATTTGACTTAGATGATTATTTAACACAATTAAGACAAATAAAAAAGATGGGATCTTTTTCATCTATCCTAAAAATGATACCTGGATTAGGAAGTAAAATGAAGGATATTCAAGTAGATGATAAAGAATTTTTACGAATTGAATCAATGATTTGTTCTATGACTAAAGAGGAAAGAAGAAATCCTAAAATATTAAACGGACAACGTAGATTAAGAATTGCAAAAGGTAGTGGAACAACAGTTGAACAATTAAATAAATTTATGAAGTCATTTGAAATGACACAAAAAATGATGAAACAAATGAAATCTGAAAAAGGTATGAAAAATGTTATGAGAAATCTTAAAGGCATTGATAAAGATGCATTTAAAGATTTGAAATTTTAAGGAGGTGAAAACAAGATGGTAAAAATAAGATTACAAAGACAAGGTGCTAAAAAAGCTCCATTCTATCATATAGTAGTTGCAGATTCAAGATCTCCAAGAGATGGAAGAATCATCGAAAAAATAGGATCATACAATCCAATGACAGACCCAGCAACAATAGTATTAGACAAAGAAAAAGTTGCAGAATGGATCAAAAATGGTGCTAAACCAACAGACACAGTAAAAGCTTTAATAGAAAAAGCTAACTAATTTTAATCCTGGAAAGGAGTAAAAATTATGAAAGAAATTTTAGAACTTATAATTACTAATCTTGTTGACAATAAAGATGAAGTATCAATTGAAGAAATTATAAACAACAAAAATGTTGATTATAAAGTAAAAGTTTCTAAAGAAGATATGGGAAAGGTTATTGGAAAACAAGGAAAAGTAGCAAAATCAATAAGAACTGTTATGAAATCTGTATCTGCCAAAGAAGGCAAAAGAGCAAATATAGAATTCGTAGATTAAGAGGTAAAAATGCAAGAATATTTTGAAATAGGTCAAATTGTAAATACATTTGGTGTAAAGGGATTTGTTAAAGTAAAACCTTTCACTGATGATTTAGAAAGATTTGAAGAGCTAGAATCAATTTTAGTTATTAAAAATAAAGATATGATTGAAATGAAAATTGAAGAAGTAAAATATCAAAAAAATATGGTACTTTTGAAATTGGAAGGCATTGATGATATGACTATGGCAGAAAAATATAAAGGTTGCTATATAAAAATTCATAGAAAAGATGCAAGAGAGCTTGAAGAAGGAACATATTTTATAGCTGATATATTAGGCTCAGATGTGTATACAGATACTGGTAACTATTTAGGAAAAGTTGATGATATATACAACAGTGGAGCACAAGATATATATGTTGTAAAAGATGAACTTGGAAAGCAAATACTTTTACCATCAATCAAAGAAGTTATATTAGATATTGATATTGAAAATCAAAAAGTAACAGTTCATTTATTAAAAGGTTTAATATAATAAATGGAGGAAAAAATGAAATTTGATGTTTTAACACTTTTTCCAGAAATGTTTAATTGTTTAAATGAAAGCATTTTAGGAAGAGCAATTGAAAAAGATTTAATAAATATTAATTTAATAAACATTAGAGATTTTTCAAAAGATAAACATAAAAAAGTAGATGATACTCCATATGGTGGAGGAGCTGGAATGGTTATAAAACCAGATGTTGTATATGATGCATATCAATCTGTAAAAGATGAAAATGCAAAAGTTATATATATGTCTCCACAAGGCAAAGTATTAAATCAAGAAAAAGTAAAAAGCCTTAGTAAAGAGCAGCACTTAATATTGTTATGTGGACATTATGAAGGAATTGATCAACGTGTTATAGATGAAATTGTTGATGAAGAAATTTCTATAGGTGATTATGTTTTAACAGGAGGAGAAATACCTGCAATGGTATTAATTGATTCTGTTAGCAGATATATAGAAGGCGTAATTAGCAGTGAATCTACAAACGAAGAATCATTTTCAAATAATTTATTAGAATACCCACAATATACAAGACCAGAAGTTTTTAATGGTGTACAAGTTCCAGAAATATTAAAGTCTGGGCATCATGAAAATATAAATAAATGGAGGAGAGCTGAATCTTTAAAAAATACATATAAAAAAAGGCCAGAACTTTTAAAGGATGTTGAATTATCTTATGAAGATAAAAAAAATTTAGGTATTAAATAAAAATTAATATTAAAAAGAAAATAAAGTATTTTTTATAAAATTATAAGACGAAAAGTCAAAATAAAGAAAGGAGAATATCGATGGATATCATAAAATCAATTGAACATGAGCAAATGAAAAATGCGATTCCAGACCTTAAAGTTGGTGATACAATAAGAGTACATCAAAGAATTAAGGAAGGTAATAGAGAAAGAATCCAAGTATTCGAAGGAATAATAATTAAAAAACAAGGTGGAGGATTAAATGCTACATTTACAGTAAGAAGAGTAGCTTACGGATGTGGAGTTGAAAAAACATTCTTAATTCACTCACCAATGGTAGAAAAAATTGAAGTGGTTAGAGTAGGTAAGGCAAGACGTGCTAAATTATACTACTTAAGAGACAGAGTAGGTAAAGCTGCTAAAACTAAGGAAGATATAGGAGCAAGAATTGAAACTAAAGAAATAGTTATCAAAGGTGCAGAAACAGAAGAAGCTCCTGTAGCTGAAGAAGTAGCAACACCAGCTGTTGAAGAAGCAAAAGTTGAAGCTCCAGCTACTGAAGAAGTAAAGGCTGAAGAAGCTCCAAAAGCTGAATAATAAATAGTAAATAAAAAATATACATTCATTAATATGAATGTATATTTTTTTTATAAACATATTAATTATGATATTTTTAATGTAAATAAAATATTATAATTACATACCAAGCTTAATTTTATCAGCCTCATCTTGAGAAATATATCCATATTTCACCATAGAGCGTATAACTTTAGCCTGTCTCTTCTTACATAAATCCATATTAGCAGTAGGAGCATAAACACTAGGGGCATTAGGAATTCCAGCAAGCATAGTTGCCTCATCCAAAGTCAAATCTTTAGGTTCCTTATTTAAATATCCATTTGACGCCTCCTTAATTCCATAATACCCATTCCCATAATAAATAGTATTAACATACAACTCAAAAATCTCATCTTTAGAATAATTTTTCTCCAAATAATAACTCAAAATTAACTCAGCAGACTTTCTCGAAATATTTTCCTTCTCAGTCATAAAATACAAATTCTTAGCAACCTGCTGAGTAATAGTACTACCACCCTCAACAGCATCTTTAGCCTTAATATTAGCACTTATTGCCCTACCAATAGAAATCAAATCAATCGACCCATGCTCTCTAAATCTATGATCCTCAACCGCAATAGTAGCATTCACCAAATCATCAGGCAAATCAGAAAAAACAACAAAATTCTCATCACCACGAACCTCTTCAACCTTATCCCTCAAAGAAATCCTACTAACAGCACTATTATACAAATTATACCCCATCAAACCAACAAAAACACAGCCCACCAAAACAACAACAAAAACAACCAACAAAATCTTCCTCAACAACTTCATACCCACCAAAACCTTTCAAAAAATGTCATTATACTAATTAATAATTCTAAAAACATTATATATATACAAACCAATAAAATCAATAAGTAAGAACAATAAAAAATACAAGCATAATATTGAAAATATCCCCACAAGGTGATAAAATACAACAATAAAAGGAAACGGAGGAAATTTAAATGTCAAAATTTGTTCATTTACATGTACACAGCGAATTCAGTTTATTAGATGGTGCAAACAGAATAAAAGATCTACCAGTAAGAGCAAAAGAGCTCGGCATGGATTCAATAGCAATAACAGACCACGGCGTAATGTTTGGTGTTATCGATTTTTATAAAGCATGTAAAGCAAATGGTGTAAAACCAATAATCGGATGCGAAGTATATGTAGCACCACGAACAAGATTTGACAAAGAAGCGGGAATCGACAACAAATACAATCATTTAATACTACTAGCCAAAAATAATAATGGATATAAAAATTTATCAAAACTAGTATCATTAGGATTTCTAGATGGATATTACTACAAGCCAAGAATAGATAAAGAAATATTAGAAAAATACCACGAAGACTTAATTTGCTGTAGTGCTTGCTTAGCAGGAGAACTACCACAAGCCATATTAAAAAATGATATGGAAAAAGCAGAAGAAACAGCACTATGGTTTAAAAATCTATTTGGAGAAGATTATTATTTAGAAATACAAGCCAATAGTTTAAGAGAGCAAGCATTAGTTAACCAAAAACTAATAGCATTATCACAAAAATTAAACATACCAATAGTTGCGACAAATGATGCACATTACTTAAAAAAAGAAGATTACTATAATCATGAAGTATTACTTTGCGTACAAACAGGAAAAAGAATGACAGACAGTGACAGAATGTCTTTTTCAACAAATGATTTTTATATAAAATCTCCAGAAGAAATGGAAGAATATTTTGCAAATGTACCACAAGCACTAGAAAATACAGTAAAAATAGCAGAAAAATGTAATGTAGAATTTGAATTTGGTAATACAATATTGCCAAATTATGATGTACCACCAGAATTTGAAACACATTATGATTATTTAAGAAAATTAAGCAAAGATGGAATGCAAAAGCGATACGGAGATAATATTCCAAAAGAAATTCAAGAAAGAGAAGAATATGAATTATCTGTAATTAAAACAATGGGATATGTAGATTATTTCTTAATAGTTTGGGACTACATAAACTGGGCAAAATCACAAGGAATTCCAGTTGGTCCAGGTCGTGGATCTGGTGCTGGCTCAATAGTTGCATATGCAATTGGAATAACAGATATAGATCCAATAAAATACAGTTTAATTTTTGAAAGATTTTTAAATCCAGAAAGAATAAGTATGCCTGATTTTGATGTTGATTTTTGTTATGAAAGACGACAAGAAGTTATAGATTATGTTGCAAGAAAATATGGTCATGATCATGTTTCTCAAATTATAACATTTGGAACAATGTCTGCAAGAATGGTTATAAGAGACGTTGGAAGAGCATTAGATGTGTCATATGCTGAAACAGACAAATTGGCTAAAATGATACCAAACGAAGTTCATATTACAATAAAAAAAGCATTAGAGCAAAATAGAGAGCTAAATGACTTATATGAGAATGATGAATCAGTAAAAAAATTGTTAGATATAGCAATGGGACTAGAGGGATTACCTAGACAGGCTTCAACACATGCTTGTGGAATAGTAATAACGAAAGATCCAGTAGATACATATGTTCCGCTATATGTTAGAGATAATTTAATTTCAACACAATATATTATGACAACATTAGAAGAGCTTGGACTTTTAAAAATGGACTTTTTGGGCTTAAGAACATTAACTGTAATTCAAGATACTATAAATCTTGTTAAACAAAACAGAGGTATCGATGTTGAATATGATAAAGATATGAGTGATCCAAAAGTTTATAAACTATGGCAAGATGGTGATACAGTTGGAATATTTCAATTTGAAAGTCAAGGAATTACTAACTTTATGAAAGAATTAAAACCAGATTGTTTAGAAGATATAGTAGCTGGTGTTTCGCTATATCGTCCTGGTCCAATGGATCAAATTCCAAGATATATAGCAAATAAAAAAGATCCTGAACATGCTATATATACACATCCAGCTTTAAAGCCTATACTTAAAGTTACATACGGATGTATGGTTTATCAAGAACAGGTTATGCAAATTGTTAGAGACTTAGCTGGATATTCACTTGGTAGAGCTGATTTAGTTAGACGTGCAATGGGTAAGAAAAAGTTAGATGTAATGGCAAAAGAGCGTGAGTATTTTATACATGGACAAACAGATGAAAATGGAAATATTATAATTCCAGGTTGTGTTAGAAATGGAATTGATGAGCAATCAGCCAATAAAATATTTGATGAAATGGCAGAGTTTGCAAAATATGCATTTAACAAATCACATGCTGCAGCATATGCGGTAGTGTCATACAGAACGGCATATTTAAAAGCATATTATCCAGCAGAATTTATGGCTGCAACATTAAATAGCTTTTTAGGAAATTTAGATAAAGTTCCACTATACATTGATGAATGTAAAAGAATGAATATACAAATTTTAAAACCAGAAATAAACAAAAGCTTTACAAAATTCACTGTAGAAGATGGTAAAATAAGATTTGGTTTAGGAAGTATAAAAAATGTTGGAATTCCAGTATTAGAAGCAATTGTAAAGAATAGGGAAGAGCAAGGACCATTTAAAGATTTGGCAGATTTTTGTGAAAGAATGCAAAATGATTCTGTAAATAAAAAATGTATTGAAAGTTTAATAAAATCAGGAGCAATGGATGAGTTTAATCAAACAAGAGCAACTTTACTTGCATCATATGAAGACATAGTTGACAGTATAAATACATCTTCTAAACGTAGTTTAAAAGGACAAATAACTATGTTCGATATGGGTGGAGAAAATGATGATGAACTTGAAAAAATAAAATACAATTATACAATTTTAGATGAATTTTCAGAAAAAGAATTATTAGCAATGGAAAAAGAAATGTTAGGATTATATATAACAGGACATCCATTAGAATCATTAAGACATGAAATAGAAGTTCAAACAAATATAAATACATTACAAATGAGAGAAGCAAAAGAAGAAGAGCAAGAAACTGGAAAAGTAATATATAAAGATGGACAAAATGTAAAATTTGCCGGAATAATAAGTTCTATAAAGAAAAAGTATACAAAAACAAATAAATTAATGGCTTTTGTAACTATTGAAGATTTGTATGGATCTTGTGAAGTAATAGTTTTTGAAAATTGTTATATGAATAGTTCAGATGTTTTAATAGAAGATAACATCGTTATGTGTGAAGGACGATTAAGCATAAGAGAAGATGAAGATACAAAAATTGTTGCAAATAAAATTACTAAGTTTGGAAGTAAAAGCTCTAGAATTTTAAAAATAGATATTACAGATATATCTGAAGAGCAAAAAGAAAAATTAAGAGGAGCAATAAAATTTTTTGCAGGAGATAGAAATAATATTGCTGTAAAAATAATAAATGTAGATACATCTGTTATGTCTGGTGGAATTTTTATAAATGAACAAATATATAATGAATTTAAGGAAATTGCTGGTAGTGATAGGGTTAGTATAGAGGAATAAAAAGATAATTTATAACTAAAAGACTCACGAATAATCGTGAGTCTTTATTAATTAATTTTGATTAAAATTTCTTCTTGCTGCTTTTCTTGCTTTTCTGCAATCTGGGCATCTTTGTGGTTCGTTATCAAAACCTTTTTCAGCATAGAATTGTTGTTCACCTTCTGTGAAAACAAAATCAGCACCACAATCTTTGCATACTAATGTTTTATCTGCCATAGTAGAGTACCTCCTTCTCCAAAAATATCATTTAACAATCTTTTGACACATTGAACCTTTAATAATAAAATAATTTGAAGGAAATAGTCTACTTAATAATTAAATTTGTTTAGCTTTTTCAAAAGCTATGCTTAGTGTAACACATTATGTGAGGGATTACAAGTAGAAAAATACAATATTGTAATAAAAATTTTGTTAACAAAAATAATAAAAACGACTCAGGCAGAAGCCGAAGTCGCTTAAAGACAATCGTAATAGAGGATTTATCGACAATAATGTCGAAATCGTTGAAGTCGTCGACGATTCCTCTAAAAAAGAGGTTAGAAGAGCAACCAAGTGCCCACTCAACCTTTTGTTCTTCGAATTCTTTTATGAATTTAAAGAAGATATTCCGGCGGTCTTCAAAATCGGAACAACCCAGAAAATCTTGCCAATTATCTGTGGATTGTCTCTCGTACAGGTTTGAGATCAATTTTTGTTTTTTCATTATAATGTCCTCCTTAGAATCTCAAAGAAAAAAATTTATATAATTATATGGTAACACATAAATAACTTTATGTCAATCAAATTCAAAAACACGATAATCACCTTGATAAATTTTAAAACATATAGTAAAATACTAATAAAATCAAAAATAGGCATTTTGAAATTATAAATTTCAGAAAGGATTTTAAAAATGGAAGAAAAAACATTAACTTTTTTAGGAAAAGATTCTGGGTTTGGAGAGCACAATAACTCAGCATATATAGAAGATAACAATAAATTAATAATAATCGATTGTGGATTCACAGTTTTTGAACAATTAAAAAACAAATTTGATTTTAATAAATATTCAAATATAGAAATAATAATAACACACTTACATAATGATCATGCAGGTTCTTTAAGTCAAATAATATTATATTTATGGTTCATATATAATAAAAAAGTAACAATATACAGTAAATGTGAAAGAATACGAGATTACTTAGAAATAACAGGAACACCAAAAGAATCATATGAAATAAAAAATGAATCTGAAAATATAACTTTTATAAAAACAAATCATGTGCAGTATTTAGATGCTTATGGATTTAAATTAAAAGTAAAAGATAAAAATATAATTTATACAGGTGATACAAATACATTGAATCCATTTTTACCACATATTGAAAATGAAAAAATAGATGAATTATATGTTGATGTATCAAAATTTGGTGGAGCTCATTTAAAAATAGATGATATAGTAGAAAAACTAGCAAAAATAAACAAATCTGGAACATTAGTGGATTTAATGCATTTAGATGATAAGGAATACATTAATGCAATATGGCAAAGTGAATTATTAAAATAGTTTATAAAGATAACTAAAAAAATTACAATGTAGCCAATGATAAGAAAGGAAGAAGATTAATAATGAGTAGATTGTTACTGATAGATGGAAACAGCATATTAAATAGAGCATTTTATGGAATAATGGGAAGTAAAATGCTTACAACAAAAGATGGAACATATACAAATGCTGTATATGGATTTTTAGCAATAATGTTTAAGGCACAGGAGGATTTATCACCAGATCATATGGCTGTAACATTTGATTTAAAAGCTCCAACAGCAAGACACAAAATGTATGATGGATATAAAGCTAATCGTAAAGGAATGCCAAATGAACTTGCTGCACAAATGCCAATTATAAAAGATGTTTTAAGAAAAATGAATATAACAATAATTGAAAAAGAAGGCTACGAGGGTGATGACATATTAGGAACATTTGCAAGATTAGGAGAAGAAGCTGGACTTGATGTAACAATTCTTTCTGGAGATAGAGATACATTTCAACTTGCAACAGATAAAGTAACAATTCATATTCCACGAACAAAAGGTGGAAAAACAGAAATTGAAGATTTTGATAAAGAAAAAGTAATAAGCACATATGAAGTAGTACCAAAACAATTAATTGAAGTAAAAGGTTTAATGGGAGATTCTTCAGATAATATACCAGGTGTTCCAGGTGTTGGTGAAAAAACAGCATACAAATTAATAAAGGAATATAAAACAATTGATAATTTATATGACTTGCTTGAAAAAGATGAAGCAAAAACAATTAAAGGAAAATTAAAAGAAAATTTAATACAAAATAAAGATTTGGCTCTATTATCAAGAACTTTAGGAACAATAAATGTAAATGTTCCAATTGATGATATTTCAGTTAAAGACTTAAAAATTAAAGAATGGAATAAAGAAGAAGTATATAGTATTTTTAAAGATCTAAATTTTAAAAGATATATAGATAGATTTGAATTATCAGGAGAGGAAGCATCAGTAAAAGATTTAACAGATTTATTTAAAATTGAAGAAAATGTTGATTTAAATAAAATTGCTGATATTATAAAAAAACAAGAAGAATTGATATATTATTTATATAAAAATGATGACAAAGATAGTAAAAATATAATAAAAAAGACTGTAAAATCTATTAGTATATATAATAAAAAAGAAGGAATTGTTTATTATTGTAAAATAAATTCTGAAAATTTGGTCAAGTATTTTAAAGAAATATTTGAAAATACATCAATAAAAAAATATGGCTATAAATTAGTTGAAGACTACGTTTTACTAAAAGAGCTTGGAATAAACCCAGAAAATATTTATTATGATGCAGAAATTTCTGCATATGATATAAATCCAACAAATAAATATAAATTAAATGATTTGTCAATGGAATATTTAGGAATCGATATTAACGAATTTATTGAAAAAGAAAATGAGAATAAAGACACTGTAAGTGGACAAATGAACTTTTTTGATTCTGTAGAAGAAAATGATAATGAAAAATATGAAATTTCAATGTATGCATATGTAATTGGAAATTTATATGAAAAAACAATGAAAAAACTAGAAGAATACAATAGTGTTGATTTATTTAATAATATAGAAATGCCATTATTACAAGTATTAGCAGAAATGCAATTTAATGGATTATATGCAGATAAAGAGGAATTAATTGAAATTGGTGATAAATTAAAATTAAGATTAAATGAACTAACAGAAGAAATTCACAGTTTAGCGGGAGAAGATTTTAATATTAATTCTACAAAACAGTTAGGTGTAATTTTGTTTGAAAAGCTACAATTACCAGTGATTAAAAAAACAAAAACTGGATATTCAACAGATGTTGATATATTAGAAAAATTGAAAAACAAACATCCTATAATAGAAAAAATTCTTGAATATAGAAGTTTAACAAAATTAAATTCAACATATGTAGAAGGTTTACTTCCATATATAAATGAAAAAACTGGAAGAATACATTCATATTTTCATCAAACAATAACTGCTACTGGAAGAATAAGTAGTACAGAGCCAAATTTACAAAATATACCAACAAGATTAGATTTGGGAAAACAATTAAGAAAAGTTTTTAAACCAAAACAAGGATATATATATGTAGATGCTGATTATTCTCAAATTGAATTAAGAGTATTAGCACATATTTCTCAAGACGAAAATATGGTTCATGCATTTTTAAATGAGGAAGATATACACAAACAGGCAGCTTCAAAAATATTAAATATTCCAATAGAAGAGGTAACAAAAGAGCAAAGAAGTTCTGCAAAAGCTGTAAATTTTGGAATTGTTTATGGAATAAGTGACTTTGGATTATCAGAGCAATTAGGAATATCAAAAAAAGAAGCTAAAAATTATATAGAGCAATATCTTGAAAAATATAATGGAATAGATAAATTTATGAAAGATATTGTAGAACAAGCAAAAAAAGATGGATATGTAGAAACTTTATTTAATAGAAGAAGATATATACCAGAGCTAAGCTCTAATAATTATATGGTAAGACAATTTGGAGCAAGAGCAGCAATGAATACACCAATACAAGGAACTGCAGCAGATATAATGAAAATTGCAATGGTGAATTTATATAAAGAGCTAAAAAATCAAAAATTAGATGCAAAAATAGTTCTTCAAATACATGACGAATTAATGATAGAATGTAAAGAAGAAGAATGTAAAAAAGTTGAAGAAATATTAAAACAATGCATGGAAAATGCAATAAAATTAAGTGTACCACTAGAAGTAGAAGTATCATGTGCACATAATTGGTACGATTTAAAATAAACAAAAGAAAGGGAAGATAGTATGCCAAAAGCACTTAAAGCAATTATTATTACTATATTAATAATATTGGTAACATACATAGGTACAGTAAAAATATTTAATGTCCCAGAAAAGATAATGAAAAAAATCTACCCAAAAACATATTCAGAATATGTAACAGACTATTCAAAAGAATATGATGTAGATCCATTATTAGTATATGCAGTAATAAAAGCAGAAAGTAATTTTAAAGAAGATGTAGTGTCAAACAGTAATGCGAAAGGATTAATGCAATTAATGGACTCAACAGCAGACGAAGTTGCAAGCAATATAATAACAGATACAACATTTGAATCAAACATGCTATTTGATGCCAAAACAAATATAAAAATAGGAACAAAATATTTATCAGAATTATTACAAAAATATGACGGAAACTATTACCTAGCAGTAGCAGCATATAATGCAGGAATAGGAACAGTAGATAAATGGATACAAGAAGGCACAATAAAAAAAGATGGCTCAGACATAGAAAATATACCATACAAAGAAACCAATAATTATGTAAGAAAAATAATAAGGGATTATGGAATATATCAGAAGTTATATTAAAAATGTGGACGGAATAAAAATTTAAATAAGCTTAAATTTTTGCTCCATCCACATTTTATTTTATTCTACAGTAACCGACTTAGCTAAATTACGAGGTTTATCAACATCTAATCCTTTATCTTTTGAAATATAATATGCAAGTAATTGCAAAGGTATTACAGAAAGAATAGGGGATAGAAGCGGATTTGTATCTTCTATTTTTACAACATTGTCAAAATTAGAATTTTCTATATCTTGATTTGTTACAATAAATGTTTTAGCACCACGGGTGATAACTTCTTCAATATTGCTTATAGATTTTTCTAACAAATTTTTATCTGTTAAAATACTAATTACAGTAATTCCTTTTTCAATTAAAGCAATAGGTCCATGTTTTAATTCTCCAGATGCATATGCTTCTGAATGAATATATGAAATTTCTTTTAATTTTAAAGAGCCCTCTAAAGCAACATTGTAATCGCTTCCTCTACCAATGAAAAATACATCTTTTTCTTTTGAAATCTTTTTAGCGAATTTTTTTACTTCATCACTAGTCTTTAAAGATGTTTCAATTTTCTTTGGTAAATCAAATATATCTTTTTTCAAATTTTCCAATGTTTCAGAATCAGTACTTTCTAAAATTTCTGCGAAATATATAGCTAAAATTCCTAAAAGTACAACTTGTGAAGTGTAAGCTTTAGTAGAAGCAACTGCAATTTCTGGACCTGCATGTGTATAAATTGTATAATCGGCTTCCCTTGTTATTGAACTTCCTATAACATTTGATACAGCTAGTGTTTTTGCTCCTTTTGATTTTGATAATTTTAAAGCAGCAATTGTATCTGCAGTTTCTCCAGATTGGCTAATGAAAATACATAAAGTTTTTTCATCTATTATAGGATTTCTATATCTAAATTCAGAAGCAATATCAACTTCTACTGGGATATTACAAAGATTTTCGATAAATTTTTTTCCTGTTAAACCAGCGTGCATTGCTGTACCACAAGCTATTATAAAAATTTTGTTTATTGTAGATAAATATTCTTTTGTAATATTTATATCACTAAAATTGCAAGGTTCACCTAATTTTAAACGAGATCCGATTGTTTCTCTTATTGCAGTTGGTTGTTCAAAAATTTCTTTTAACATATAATCTTCATAACCATTTTTTTCAGCTGCAGATGAATCCCATTCAATATTTTTTAGTTCTTTAGAGTGTTCTACTAAATCTGAATTATAAAATTTTATAGAATTTTTTTCTATTAAAGCAAATTCATAATCATCTAATAAGTAAAAATCTCTAGTAAATTCTAATAAAGCAGGTATGTCAGATGCAATATGATATCCTGTCAATCCTTTTCCAATAACAAGAGGGCTATCTTTTCTAACAACAACCATTTTATCTGGATATAAATTACATAAAACTTCAATAGCAAAACTACCTTTTAAATCTTTAGTTGCACTTTGTACAGATCTTAAAAATTTATTTTCATCATCATTTGTATCTTTTGAAAAGTGATAATGAATTAAATTTGGAATAACTTCTGTATCTGTTTGAGATAAAAATTTGTATCCATTATCTGTTAAAAATTTTCTTAATTCTGTGTAATTTTCTATTATACCATTATGTACAACAGCAAAAGTTTCACTATTGTCCATATGTGGGTGAGCATTTTCTTTTGATGGCTTTCCATGAGTTGCCCATCTTGTATGAGCTATACCAACTGTTCCAGATAATTTATTTATTCCTCTTATGTTATTTAAATTTGCAACTCTGCCTTTGTCTTTCATTACACAAATTTTATCGTCTTCAATAGAGGCAATTCCTGCTGAATCGTAACCTCTATATTCTAATGCTGTAAGCCCAGTTAATAAAATAGGGTATGCTTTTTTTTCTCCAATATAACCTACTATTCCACACATATTAATCACAATCCTTTCGTTTTTAATTATTAAATTAATTAAAAGATATACAGGATTATTATGCTATAAATATTATTTTGTAATCAATATTGTTATTGATTTTTGTAAATATTTTAATGACTAGCACTTGCCATAGAGCATCCGCCGAATTTTCGATAAACTCTAACCTCGTCAGCAATATATAATATTGCTCTGGCGCTTAAAATGTAACCTCCTTATATATTTTTTTAGTATATCTTTTATGGGGATATAGTACATCAAAAATATTTTAATTGCAAGTGAATTTTTTGTGACTTTTATATATGATACTAAAAAAGAAAAAAGTAGCTTTAAAATACGAAGGTATTTTATAAAAAAATATTGTTTGTAAATTGTCACTATGTTAAAATATTTAATAAGGAAGGAGGAGTCATATGAAATTTAATCCAAAAGATCAAAAAATGAATCTACCACAATACATAAAATTTGGGCTTGAAATAGAAGCTCAAAACTGTAATTTTAAAGAAATAGAAAAGATATTGCAAAAAGATAAATTACTAAAAAAATGGAAAATAGAGCTTGATCAATCTGTTACAGATAATGGAGTTGAAATTGTATCACCTCCATTAAACGAAAATGAAAATCCAAATTTATATGTGGAGCTTGAAAAAGTATTGGATATTTTAAAATCTAATCCTGCGGATAAAACAAGAAAAGTATATGTTAATGAACAATGCGGGGGGCACATACATTTTGATGCAACAATGATGAAAAAAAATCCAGAAATGATGGAAAGTTTTTTACGATTATGGAAAGAATCAGAAGTTCTTATGTACAAAATGTGTAATGCCAAGGACGATGTGATAAGAAATGGTGCAGTGAAATTGACTCCAGTTCAAGGAATAAAAAGAATGCTATTTTCGATGCATTCAGAAATAGCAAAAGCAGTAGATGTAGCTGAAAAAGAAAATGTGAGTGTATCATCAAAAATACCACAAGCATTAAAAAGTGGTGCAAAAAAAACGATAAATGGTGTTTTAAATATATCTGGAAGTATTTTAAATCCAAATGGATATGCGCATCCAATTGGAAAAAAAATTAGATGATGCTGGAAAAAATGATAAATATATAAAAAAGGTTTTTAAATCAGCAGATGGTAATAAATTTGTTTTTGACAGAAAATTGAAAGTTTTAACAAAGCATGAAACCGGAATTAATATGCAACATTTAACAAAGAAAAGTATGATAAATAAAAGTGAAGATTTTTTGAAAAAAAGAAAAGAATTAAATACATATGAGTTTAGGATGCATAATAGCTCTTTAGATGTGAATACTTGGAAACAAAATATAATGTTAGATTCTGCCTTTTCAAAAATCGCATATGAAATGGCGTATGAACCTGGAAAAAATGATAAAAAATTAAGTGAGTTCTTTAATAAAAATATTACTGAAGATCAAAAAGTAGATAAATTTTTAAAATTGTTATTTGAAAATGAAGACGATAGAAAAATTTATAAAGAAAGATGGGAGTCAGTAAAAGATAATGCAATTTATAAAAATATAAAAGGATTTGATAAAAGTTGTTTCAAAAAGGAAGATGTAAAAAAGATTGCTTTAAAAAATAGATGTATGGACATTTCAAATTATATGAAGAACTTTTTTTATAAAACAAAAGAATTTTTGAAATCTGAAAAGAGCGGAGTACAGACCAAAAAAATAGTAATGGATTATGGAGGAAGAGATAATGAAAGAGATTTATAGTATTAAAGAGCGACAATGCTATTCAGAAGTATATGATATTATCAACTTTCTTGATGAAGATTTAAAGCAGAAAATTCCTAAAAAATGGATTGAATTTTTGGAAAAGACTAAAATGAGTAATTATATTACAACTATAAATCCATATATGCCATTAGAAATGCAAAAAATAAATAAACAATCAAAGTTAATTATATCATATCTATATATAAAATATTTATCTGGCGATGATGAAAAAGTTTTTTTTGTAGAAAAAGAAAATTTGGAAAAGAATGAGAGAATGAAAAAATATGAAAATCTAGAACAAGATATTTGGACAAAAAATAAAATGGAAAATATAAATAAACCAAATAATAAAATGATAATTGCAGAAAAAGAGAATTTTTTTATCAAACTAAAAAGATGGTTTTTTAAATTCTTAAAAAAATAAAAGTTATATCTTTAAAAATTACAATTACAGATTTTCAATATGCTTGTCACATTGACATAAAAAGATATTACAGGTATAATATTTATAAATTTAAATAAAGAAGGAGAAGTAAGATGAGAGTTGAAGTTTCATATATATATTTGTATTTAGCAATTATAGTATCAATTGTAGTGTGTTTTTGTATGATATTGGGGTTAATGAAAAAAATAGGTCAATGGGGAATTTTTTCAAAAGCTGGCATATCAGAATGGAAATCGTTAGTTCCAGTTTATAATCAAATACAATTATTAAAAATATGCAAATTATCACCTTGGCTTGTTGTTTTATACTTAGATTTTTTAATACCAATTATTGGTTTTTATGCAGGAAGAGATGTTAGTTGGACTTTTATTATAATGTTAATTGGATTTTTATGTTATCGTTTTATGATAGCAGTAAGATTAGGATATTGCTATAAAAAAGGTGCAGTTTTCCCATTTTTTATGGCATTTTTCCCATCAATATTTTTTCCAATAATAGGATGCTCAAAAAAAGAAGAATATACTGAACTTGTTATACAAAAAAAATCAAAAAGAAAAGATAAATAGGGCAGATGGTTTTACCATTTGTCTTATTTAAATATTTTACGGAGGTTTAAATTAATGTTCGACATAGAAAAAGAGCTAAAAAAACTACCTGCCAAACCAGGTGTATATATAATGCATGATAAAAATGACAAAATTATATATGTTGGAAAAGCAATATCTTTAAAAAATAGGGTTAGACAGTATTTTAGAAAAAATAATAAAACAAAAAGAATTGAAAATATGGTTTCACTAGTAGATCATTTTGAATATATTGTAACCGAAAATGAGGCTGAAGCTTTAATATTAGAATGTAATTTAATAAAGAAAAATATGCCAAAATTTAATGTTTTATTAAAAGATGATAAAACATATCCATACATAAAAATTACAGTTCAAACAGATTACCCAGATGTATATATAACAAGGAGAAAATTAAATGATGGTGCAAAATATTTTGGACCATATGCTAATCCAGGTAGTGCAAAAGAAATGGTTGATCTGATAAAAAGTAAGTTTAAAATTAGACAATGCAGAAATTTTAAATATAAAGATAGACCATGTTTAAATTATCATATAAAAAAATGCTTAGCTCCATGTATGGGATATGTTTCAAAAGAAGACTACAAAAAGCAAATTGATGAAATAATCGATTTATTAGAAGGAAAAGTTGATAAAATTTTGAAACAGTTAACAGAAGAAATGGAGGAAGCTTCAAAAAATATGCAATATGAAACAGCAGCATATTTGCGTGACAAAATTATTGCAATTGAAAATGTTTCAAAACGTCAAAAAGTTTCTAATATGGGTGAAAATGATATTGATGTTATAGGTTTGGCAAGAAATGATACAGAAGTTTGTATTGAAATGTTTTTTATAAGAAAAAGTAAAATGATTGGAAGAGAACATTACTTTTTTAAAGGTCTACAGGATGAAGAAAAGTCTGAAATAATGTCAAGCTTTATAAAGCAATATTATTTAGAAAAAGATTTTTTACCAAGTAAAATAATGGTTAAAGAAACAATTGAAGATAAAGAGCTAATAGAGCTATTGTTAACTCAAAAAGCAGAGCATAAAGTAGAAATAAAATTGCCACAAAAAGGTGAAAAGTTAAGATTAGTAGATATGGCGGAAAATAATGCATATATAACTTTAAATAATAAAGAAAAAGACAAGTACAACGTTTTAACAGAGCTAAAAGAAGTACTAAAACTAGACAAATATCCAAGAAAAATTGAATGTTATGATATTTCGAATATTTCAGGTAACTTTATAGTTGCTGGAATGTGTGTTATGGAAAATGGGGTAATAAAAAAGAATTTATCAAGAAGATTTAAAATAAAATCTGTAGTTAATAATCAAGATGATCCTAAGTGTATGAATGAAGTAATATATAGAAGATTGCAACATTCAATTAATGGAAGAAATGATGGTTTTGGGGCTCTACCAGATGTTATTTTTGTAGATGGTGGAATAACACAAATAAGATCTGCAAAACAAGCTTTATATGATTTAAATTTAAATATTCCTATATTTGGAATGGTTAAAAATGACAAACATCAAACTAGAGCTTTAATGGACGAAAATAGAAATGAACTTACAATATCACAAAGTTTATTAAATGCTATTACAATGTTTCAAGATAGTGTTCATGATACAGCAATTGGTTATCATAGAAAATTAAGAGATGAATCTATGATAAAATCAGCTTTGGATGAAATACCAGGAATAGGAACAGCTAAAAAGGCAATGTTATTAAAAAAGTTTGGTAGTGTAGAAAAAATATCAGAGGCAAGTATTGAAGAGCTAACAAGTGTAAAAGGAATAAATGAAGATTTAGCTAAAAAAATATTAGAAGAATTATCAAAATAAAAATTACATAAAACAAGTTGCAATAGGAGGAAGACAATGATTTTTTCAGAAAAATTCTATATAGGATATAGAGACATAGATTCAAATTTAAAAATAAAAAATAGTGCAATACTAAACATTTTTGAGGATATATCAGGTATGCATGCAACCCAAGCAGGAGAAGGACTTAAAACTTCAGAAACAACGTGGTTACTAACAGGATATAAAGTAAATATAATAAAAAGACCTGAATATGGTGATAAAGTTAATGTATATACATGGGGAACTGAAATAAAAAACATAACTGCTTCAAGAGAATTTGAAATAAAATCAGAAGTGGGTGAGCTATTAATTACAGGAATTTCAAATTGGGTACATATAAATTTAAAAAGTAAAAAAATTGAAAAAGTAACAGACCAGCTTATAGATGCATATCAATTAGAACCTGAAAAAACGAATTTTAATGAACGTAAATTGAAAAAATTAAAAGAGCCAGAAACATATTTAAATTGTATTGATTATAAAATTGATTTGAATTGGATTGATGTTAATAATCATATGAATAATATTTATTACCTAGAATTAGCAGATATGATATTACCAGAAGAAATAAGAAAAAGTAATAATTGTAGCAATTTTGAAATTATGTATAAGAAAGAAATTAAATATGGTGATATTATAAAATGTTATTATGCAGAGCCAGAAAATACATCATATGTTGTAACTCTAAAAAATGCTGAAACAGGCGAGATTTGTGCGATAATTAAACTATATATTTAGAAAACAAGCTGCAAAAGATTGACATAATTTATAAATATTTTAGAAATCGTGCATAGATAACTGTAAAATATATTCCTAAAATAAAATTTATAAAAAATTACGGGAGAAAAAAGAATTTTCCTCCCGTAGCACGTAGTACAACTATGAATTGAATCTGAATTAAGCTTTGTTGTAATCCTCATTATACTGGTAAAGAGGAGCCATATCAAGAACACATATTGCCATAAATTTGTCATTCAACATGCATTCAGTAACCTGCTCTTCTGTGTAATATTCCCAGATTGATACAACATTCCGGATAATACCTTTTCCGTCTGAGTTATCCCCAGCAAAAGTTTCAGGTCCATCTTCTACAAAGCGGGTATACCCCGTGTCATCTCTGTAAAAGATATCAAACTGTTCTGCAGAGAGAAAACCTTTGCCGACAAAAAACGCCATTAAATCTTCTGGTACGTTACTATCAATACCATCCATTTTGGATTTGAGCAGTTCTTTTGTGTCGACATCGCTTGCTGAAACTGTAGCCAGAAAAATGTTTTCTTTCTTGAAATAAGTTCCAATTTTCTGCTGATGACTCACTGTCATAGTTAAACCTCCTCACTAATTAGTGAAAAAAAATTAATGACACAGCGAATTGCCATATCAAATGTTATTTTAACATATTTTACATAATTTGTAAATAATAATATTTAACTTCTTGATTTTTTTTGTCAATGGGTGTCAATGGGGACGGTTCTTTTTGACAACATTTTAATTTAGAAAAATCAAGTATACTTAAATGTGTAAACAAAATGGGACATACTATGAGACAATGTTAAAAAATGGATTTATTACTAACTAGGTAGATAGAAATTTCAAATTAATGTTTAGCTATAGCTAAAATGAAAAAAAGAAGTCGTATGACTTCT
>OGYM01000600.1_pt1 | contig 27834 bp, 25 predicted proteins | sample 1576491 | NCBI WGS metagenome assembly OGYM01 (sample SAMEA3541515, study PRJEB24748) | human gut metagenome | biome: human gut; feature: human-associated habitat; material: faeces | place: China | collected 2012 | reverse complement strand
TCTATCTGGAAATTGAGTTGGGTAGCGAAACGCACGCAACGCATCATACGCAGCGCGCACTTCATCATAACAAATTAAGTATCATGAAAAATTTACTTACCAATCCTCAACCCTCTCAATCGGATTATGTTAACGCGATTGTTAAACTTGGCTCCAGAGTATATGAAGCCGCTACTGTAACCCCACTACAAAAAATGGGGAAATTATCCGAGCGCCTACATAATAATATTTGGATTAAACGTGAAGACCGCCAGCCAGTAAATAGCTTTAAGCTGCGTGGTGCTTATGCAATGATTTCTAGCCTTTCTGATGAACAAAAACAGGCGGGTGTCATTGCCGCTTCGGCAGGTAACCACGCACAAGGAGTAGCATTATCAGCGAAACAACTTGGGCTAAAAGCATTAATTGTTATGCCACAAAACACACCAAGCATTAAAGTGGATGCAGTTCGTGGATTTGGTGGCGAAGTGTTGCTACACGGAGCTAATTTTGATGAAGCCAAAGCCAAAGCTATTGAGCTTTCAAAATCTAAACATATGACATTTATTCCGCCGTTTGATCATCCATTGGTGATCGCGGGTCAAGGCACGTTGGCAATGGAAATGCTGCAACAAGTGGCTGATTTGGATTATGTCTTTGTACAAGTTGGAGGCGGTGGTCTCGCCGCTGGCGTAGCCATTTTGCTCAAGCAATTTATGCCGGAAATCAAAATCATTGGTGTCGAGTCCAAAGATTCAGCCTGTTTGAATGCCGCTTTAGAAAAAGGTGAACCTACAGATTTAGCACATGTTGGCTTATTCGCTGATGGTGTAGCGGTAAAACGTATTGGTGACGAAACATTTCGTTTATGTCAAAAATATTTAGACGGTATGGTGCTGGTAGACAGCGATGAAGTTTGCGCAGCAATGAAAGATTTATTCGAAAATGTGCGTGCGGTATCGGAGCCATCTGGTGCGTTAGGTTTAGCCGGTCTGAAAAAATACGTCAAACAGCACAATATTCAAGGCAAAAATATGGCAGCAATTTTATCCGGTGCCAACCTTAACTTCCATACATTACGTTACGTTTCAGAACGTTGTGAAATTGGTGAAAACCGTGAGGCTTTATTGGCAGTAACCATGCCTGAACAACCAGGTAGTTTCTTAAAATTTGCCCATGTCATCGGTAATCGAGCGGTAACAGAGTTTAGTTATCGTTATGCAGATAATCAAAAAGCCTGTATTTTTGTTGGTGTACGCACGACTAATGAAGCTGAAAAAGCAGACATTATTGCTGATTTAACGAAAAATGGCTTTGATGTAGAAGATATGTCTAATGATGATATCGCCAAAACTCACGTGCGTTATTTAATGGGTGGACGAGTTTCTAATCATCATGAACGACTTTATAGCTTTGAATTTCCAGAGCAAAAAGGCGCTTTACTTAAATTCTTAGAGATGTTGGGTACACGTTGGAATATTTCATTATTCCATTACCGTGCACATGGAGCCGATTACGGTAATATTCTTGCGGCTTTCCAATTAGGAGAAAAAGATAACGCAGAATTTGAACAAGCTTTAGCAGAACTCGGTTATGTTTATGAAGATGTGAGTGAAAGTAAAGCGTATCGATATTTCTTACGATAGAAAAACAAAAAGAGCGGTCAAATAACCGCTCTTTTTTATTATCATTAACTTATCGTTTTGATTTAACGAGTTTTTCAGTAAGTTCGTAAGCACGAAGTTTCGCTAATTCTTTAGAAAGTTTAGCTACAAGTAAATCATGATCTACATCAACAGCATGATTCACAATATTTTCTTCCGCTTTACGTTTTGCTTCACGAATACGATCTACATCTAACTCGCTACCGCGAATTGCAACATCGGCAAGTACCGTTACTACTTTAGGTTGAACTTCTAAGAAGCCGCCCGAAACATAGATAACTTCTTCATTGCCATCTTCAAGGGTGAATTTAACAATCCCTGGCTTAATCGCCGTCATCAAAGGGGTGTGGTTTGGTAAAATACCTAGTTCACCTTCCACACCTGTTGCTTGGATTTGTTTCACAGCACCTTCAAAGATTTTTCGCTCTGCGCTGACTATTATTAGGTTAAATGTCGCCATTTTTGTTCTCCTTCAAATGACTTGAAGTGATTACATATTTTTGGCTTTTTCTAGCGCTTCGTCGATTGTACCGACCATGTAGAACGCTTGTTCTGGAATATGATCGTATTCGCCGTTTAAAATACCTTTAAAGCCGCGGATAGTTTCTTTTAAAGAAACGTATTTACCTGGAGTACCGTTGAATACCTCAGCAACGAAGAATGGTTGTGATAAGAAACGTTCAATTTTACGTGCACGTGCTACCACAAGTTTGTCATCTTCAGATAACTCGTCCATACCAAGAATTGCGATAATATCTTTTAATTCTTTATAACGTTGTAAGATACCTTGTACGCCACGCGCTACATCATAGTGCTCTTGACCAACAACGAGTGGGTCTAATTGACGTGAAGTTGAATCTAATGGGTCAACCGCAGGATAAATACCTAAAGACGCAATTTGACGACTTAATACAACTGTTGAGTCTAAGTGCGCGAAAGTTGTTGCCGGAGATGGGTCAGTCAAGTCATCCGCAGGTACGTATACCGCTTGTACGGAGGTGATAGAACCTGTTTTGGTTGAAGTGATACGTTCTTGTAACACACCCATTTCTTCTGCTAATGTCGGTTGGTAACCTACCGCAGATGGCATACGACCTAATAACGCAGATACTTCAGTACCAGCAAGGGTATAACGGTAGATATTATCCACGAAGAATAATACATCACGACCTTCGTCACGGAATTTTTCAGCCATAGTTAAACCGGTTAACGCAACACGTAAACGGTTACCTGGTGGCTCATTCATTTGTCCGTAAACTAATGACACTTTATCTAATACGTTAGAATCTTTCATTTCATGATAGAAGTCGTTACCTTCACGAGTACGTTCACCTACACCCGCAAATACGGAGTAACCTGAGTGCTCAATCGCGATATTACGGATTAATTCCATCATGTTAACGGTTTTACCTACACCCGCACCACCGAATAGACCCACTTTACCACCTTTTGCGAATGGACAAATTAAGTCGATAACTTTGATACCAGTTTCTAATAATTCCGTACTGTTAGATTGTTCTTCATAGCTTGGTGCCGGACGGTGAATAGACCAACTTTCTTCCGCACCAATTTCACCTTGCTCATCGATTGGTTCACCCAATACGTTCATAATACGGCCTAAAGTTTTAGTCCCTACTGGAACTTGAATCGGGTTACCCGTATTTTCTACTTTTAAGCCACGTTTTAAGCCGTCAGATGTACCTAATGCGATACAGCGAACTACACCGCCACCTAATTGTTGTTGAACTTCAAGGGTTAAACCTGATTCAACTTTTAATGCATCGTAAACTTTTGGTACTGCATCTTGTGGGAATTCAACGTCAATCACCGCACCGATGATTTGTACAATTTTTCCTGCTGACATTACCGTTCCTCTTTCATTAAATCGCTGCCGCGCCGGCGACGATTTCGTTTAATTCATTTGTAATACTTGCTTGACGGGCTTTATTGTAAACTAATCGCAAGTCATTGATTAAATTACCTGCATTATCAGTTGCCGCTTTCATTGCTACCATTCTAGCAGCTTGCTCGGAAGCAAGGTTATCTACCACAGATTGATACACTTGTGATTCCAAATAACGAGTAAGCAAACTGTCTAATAAGACTTTTGGCTCTGGCTCGTAAAGGTAATCCCAGGTGCTTTGTCTTTGCTCTAAATTATCGGTTTCTAATGCCGGTAATGGTATTAATTGTTGATAAACAGGTTTTTGTGCCATTGTATTAACGAATTTATTGTAGGCAATATAAACTACATCTACTTCTTCGTCTTTATAGCTACCAAACATACCGTTTGCAACACCAATTAAGTCTTCCATTGTCGGATTATCACCCAAACCGGAAAGTTGTGCACGAACAGGTAATCCTAATGAACGGAAGAAGCTAATGCCTTTTGAGCCAATTAAACCCAATTCAACATTAACACCTTTATCTTTCCATTGTTTGATTTCTGTCATCACGGTTTTAAACAAGTTAATGTTCAAACCACCACACATTCCGCGGTCAGTCGAGACCACTAAGATCCCGACTTTTTTCACTTCGCGTTGAATTAAAAATGGGTGTTTATAACCAACACTTGCTTTAGAGACGTGGCTGATAACATTTCGTATTGTTTCAGAATACGGACGAGAAGCAGCCATACGATCTTGCGTTTTACGCATTTTCGAGGTTGCCACCATTTCCATTGCCTTAGTAATTTTTTGTGTACTTTGTACACTGGCAATTTTGGTTTTTATCTCTTTTGCACCTGCCATCTTATTTCTCCGTTACTTTTACCACGCGCTGTTGGCTTTAAAGTTATCCAAAATCGATTTCAATGATGCTTTAACTTCATCATTGTAATTACCGGTTTTGGTCAATTCAGCCATAAACTCGCTGTGGTTACGGCGAACGTAATCTAAAAGTGCGGCTTCAAAACTTGCAATTTTTTGCAATTCCACATCTTCTAAATAGCCAAACTCAACCGCAAAAAGCAACACAGATTGCTCTGCTACGCTAAGCGGTACATATTGTTTTTGTTTCAATAATTCAGTGACTTTTTCACCGTGAGAAAGTTGTTTACGGGTTGCATCATCAAGGTCAGATGCGAACTGAGCAAACGCCGCTAATTCACGATATTGAGCCAATGCAGTACGGATACCACCAGCTAATTTTTTCACTACTTTAGTTTGTGCAGAACCACCCACACGAGATACCGAAATACCAGGGTTTACCGCTGGACGAATACCAGAGTTAAATAAGTTAGATTCTAAGAAAATCTGACCATCGGTAATCGAAATTACGTTGGTTGGAACGAATGCAGAAACGTCACCCGCTTGAGTTTCAATAATAGGAAGAGCGGTTAAAGAACCGGTTTTTCCTTTTACTGCACCTTGAGTGAATTTTTCTACATATTCTTCATTTACACGTGCTGCACGTTCAAGTAAACGTGAGTGTAGATAGAATACGTCACCTGGATATGCTTCACGACCTGGTGGACGACGTAATAATAATGAAATTTGACGATAAGCAACGGCTTGTTTTGATAAGTCATCGTAAACGATTAACGCATCTTCACCGCGATCACGGAAATATTCACCCATTGCACAACCAGCATAAGGCGCTAAATATTGTAAAGCAGCTGATTCAGATGCAGATGCCGCAACAACGATAGTGTTTTCAAGCGCACCGTGCTCTTCTAATTTACGTACTACGTTTGCAATAGTCGACGCTTTTTGGCCGATCGCTACATAGATACATTTAATACCTGAATCACGTTGGTTAATGATTGCGTCGATTGCTAATGCTGTTTTACCAGTTTGACGGTCACCGATGATTAACTCACGTTGACCACGACCGATTGGAACCATGGAGTCAACCGCTTTATAACCGGTTTGTACAGGCTGATCAACCGATTTACGATCGATAACACCTGGTGCAATGACTTCAACAGGAGAGAAACCATCGTTTTCAATTTCACCTTTACCATCGATTGGTTGACCAAGCGTATTTACCACACGACCTAATAAACCACGGCCAACTGGTACTTCAAGAATACGGCCAGTACATTGTACTTCCATACCTTCCGCTAAATCTGCGTAAGGACCCATTACTACCGCACCAACAGAATCACGTTCAAGGTTAAGTGCCATTGCGTAACGGTTGCCTGGTAAGGCGATCATTTCGCCTTGCATCACATCGCTTAAGCCATGAATACGAATAATCCCGTCACTTACAGAAACAATTGTCCCTGTGTTACGGGCTTCGCTCACCACGTCAAATTGAGCGATGCGTTTTTTAATCAATTCACTAATTTCAGTTGAATTTAGTTGCATCTTGTATTCCTCTTATAATTGCAACTCATTTGCGAGACGAGCAAGTTGTCCACGACTACTTCCGTCAATCACAAAATCTTCTGTACGAATCACTACACCGGCAATCAGTGAGCTATCTACATTGCAATTTAATTTCACTTTGCGAGCTAATCTTTTTTCCATTGCAGCTGCAATTTTTTCGATTTGTGTTGCATTCAATGGTTGTGCAGAAGTTACTTCAACTTCTGCAATAGCTTGATGTTCTTCCACATAATGTTTAAATTCTTCAAACACGGTAGGAATCGCACTCAAACGCTTATTTTCAGCCATTAACCGAATAAGATTTTGCCCATATTGATCCAATTGTTCGCCACAAATAGAAATTACTGTATTAGCTAATTTCTGTGCAGAAAGAGAACTACTTAAGTAAGCTTTTACCGTTTCATCTTCAGCTACGGCAGCAGCGAAACCTAACATTTCAGTCCATTTTTCGACCGCACTTTGTTCAATGGCAAAGTCGAATGCAGCTTTTGCATAAGGGCGAGCTATTGTAGTTAATTCTGACATAAGCTAAGCCTCTTATAACTCTGCAACTAATTTATCAATAATGTCATTGTTTGCCGCTTCATCAATAGAACGACCCACAATTTTCTCAGCACCAGCCACTGCTAATGAAGCCACTTTAACACGTAATTCTTCTTGAACACGTTTACGTTCTGCTTCTACTTCAGCATAACCTTGAGCAATAATTTTTGCTTTCAGTTCTTCGGCTTCTGCCTTCACTTCGTCTAACACTTCATTGCGACGTTTATTCGCAGCATCTAAAATCTCTTGAGCTTGTACTTTTGCAGATAAAAGTTCTTGTTCCACAAGATTTTTAGTATCTGCTTGCTCTTTTTTCGCTGCTTCAGCTGACGCTAACGCGTTCGCAATTTGGCTCTGACGTTCCTCAATTGCTTTAATAATTGGTGGCCATACATATTTAACACAAAACCATACAAAGATGATAAATGCTATAGTTTGGCCAATTAATGTTGCATTAATATTCACAACATACCCCCTTCTTTAATAGGCTGTTTGTTGTTTATTAACCTAATAATGAGGCAAATGGGTTTGCAAATGCAAAGTACAAGCCGATACCAACTGCAATCATAGCAATCGCATCCAATAGACCTGCAACGATAAACATTTTTGTAAGTAGTGAGTTAGCTAATTCAGGTTGGCGAGCTGCAGATTCTAGGTATTTACCACCTAAAAGACCGAAGCCAATTGCAGTACCTAAAGCAGCAAAAGCAAGCATAATCGCAGATGCAATAATTGTTGCACTAATTACAGTTTCCATAAGATTTCTCCAAGTTGAGTTAAGGCTTTCGCCCGGTTTGTTAATAAAAAAGTTAATTAATGTTCGGCTTTGTTATAAGCGATACTGAGATAAACAACAGTTAACATCATGAAAACAAAGGCTTGCAACGTTATAACCAAAATATGGAATATAGCCCAAACTAAATGCAATGGCACTCCCATAGCAGCAACGAAAGCATTAGCTGAATACATCACTGCGATAAGAATGAAAATCAACTCACCAGCATACATATTACCGAACAAACGTAAAGCAAGAGAGACTGGTTTTGAAATTAAAGTAACAGACTCTAATAGTAAGTTTACGGGAATAAAAGCCCAATGATTAAAAGGATGTAACGTATATTCTTTAACCAATCCTGTAATACCTTTAGATTTCACGGTATAAAACAGAATTAGAATAAATACAGAAATAGACATTGCGAAGGTCATGTTCATATCTGTAGTAGGCACGGCACGTACGGGAATATGATGATCTCCGCTAATTAAAGCAAAAAGTTGAGGGATGTAATCAACAGGTACAAGGTCAATTGCATTCATGATAAACACCCAAACGAAGATAGTTAATGCTAATGGCGCAATAACCCCTCGTTTTCCATGATAGTTTTCACGAACGACACCATCTATCCATTCTACAGCCATTTCAACTGCACACTGCAATTTTCCTGGAACACCGGTTGTCGTTTTTTTAGCTACTTTATAAAAAATACCAATAAAAACTAAACCGCAAACGATAGAAAAGAAAAATGTATCTAAATTAAAGGTCCAAAATCCTTCCCCTGTGGTTAGGTAAGTCAAATGGTGCTGGATATACTCAATCGAGGTTTGTCCTGACATAATAAATACCCTGTATAAAAAATAATAAAATGGATGCTGTTTTATCTAAACAAAAAAGGAAGCAAATTATTCAATAATAATGCCACCATAAAACCGCTAAAAAACAGTAAAAAATTAGTAATTTCAAACCATTTAAAAAAGGTTATAACCAACAAAATAGTGAATAGAAACTTAACTACTTCAGCAAGATAAAATGCCTTTAATTTTGTTGAAAAATCTTGTTTGCGAAAAAAAACAATATAAGCAAAAGCACAAAATGGTACAAAAGCACAGATAAATCCTAAACTGAAATCTACCGCACTTTCACCTTGCCAAATTGCAAGGAATACCCCAAAAACAACAAGACAAACCGACTCAATGATTATCGCCTTTTGATATCGATTTTTAGCCTGTGTTAAAACCTTAGACATTATCTTATTTTTTTAAAATACAAAAACCATCTAATTATACCCGTGCTACAAAGAGTTTCAACTTTTAAACCACTAAAAAATGTTAAACAAATCACACTTTTAAAAAAATATTCACAAAATCGTCACAAAAAAAGTGTGTTTTATCGTAAAACGATTAAATGTCGCTCACCTACAAGCTCAGGGACATGTAAAGTTATCACGTCTTTTACTTCGAATTTTTTGTCTAATTCTTGAACTTCATCTTCGTGATAAATGCCTTTCAAAGCATAAAAATACCCATTTTCTTTTGGCAAATGATGACACCAATCTGTCATATCTTTTAACGAAGCAAATGCACGACTTAGTACACCGTCGAATTTTTGTTCAGGTTGGTATTCCTCAACGCGGCTAAGAACAGGTTCTACATTTGTTAGTCCTAACTCACGTACTGCATTTCGAATGAAGCTAATACGCTTACCTAAACTATCTAACAAGACAAATTGCTTGGTAGGATTAATAATGGCTAAAGGCAGACCTGGCAAGCCTGGACCGGTTCCTACATCAATAAAACGATCCCCTTGTAAATAAGGACTAACAACAATACTATCCAAGATATGTTTCACTAACATTTCCTGTGGATCACGCACAGAGGTTAAGTTATAGGCTTTATTCCATTTATTGAGTAATTGCACTAACTGGATAAGTTGATCTTTTTGTCGATCTGTTAATTGAATTTCAGCTTGAGTCAGTAAATTTTCGAGTTTTGCTTTCATTTTTCTATCTATCTTGTCTGTTTGTCGTCATTCTACTTGAAAGTGCGGTTAAAATCCTTAGTGTTTTTATTTAAGCAAATAATTTAGCCTACTCATTACATATTTTTTAATTTGTAATATAAAAAAGTGCGATGAAAATTCACCGCACTTTTACTTTCAATACCTGAGAAGTTTACTCCCCACGTTTTAGCATACCTTGTTTTTTCAAATTCACCAGAATAATTGAAATAGCAGCAGGCGTTATACCTGAAATTCGGCTTGCTTGACCAATGGAAACTGGACGATGCTGTTCCAACTTCGCACGTACTTCATTAGATAAACCAGACACTTTGCTGTAATCAAAGTTAGCCGGAATTGCCGTATTTTCGTGGCGTTTTTGTTTTTCAATTTCTTCTTGTTGATGCTCAATATAGCCTTGATACTTAATGGCAATTTCCACTTGTTCTACGGCTTCTCTATCTTCCATTGCCGGTTTATATGGCGTTAAAGAAGTCAAAATATCGTAGGTCATTTCTGGACGGCGCAATAAATCTTCACCACTGGCTTCACGCACAAGTGGGCTACCAAGCACTTTATTCGCCTCTTCTAAATATTCAGAACGTGGATGCAACCAAATACTGCATAAGCGTTGGCGTTCCTGTTCAATATTTTCCATTTTTTGATTAAAACGTGCCCAGCGAGCCTCATCGATTAGACCTAATTCATGGGCAATTGGCGTTAAACGAATATCCGCATTATCTTCACGTAATAACAAACGATACTCTGCACGAGAAGTGAATACGCGATACGGTTCTTTGGTACCAAGCGTGCAAAGGTCATCCACCAATACGCCAGTATAGGATTGATCGCGACGTGGATACCATGCCTCTTTTTCTTGTACGTAAAGACCTGCGTTAATCCCCGCCAATAAGCCTTGTGCCGCCGCTTCTTCATAACCGGTTGTACCGTTAATTTGACCCGCAAAGAACAAACCAGAAATTGATTTAGTTTCTAACGTTGGTTTTAAGTCACGTGGATCAAAATAATCATATTCAATGGCATAACCTGGTTTAATGATGCGCGCTTTTTCCAAACCTTTCATAGAATTCACAATGCCCATTTGTACGTCAAACGGTAAACTGGTTGAAATCCCGTTTGGATACACTTCATTACTGGTTAAGCCTTCTGGTTCCAAATAAATTTGATGTGAATTACGATCTGCAAAACGCATCACTTTATCTTCAATGGATGGGCAATAACGTGGACCGATCCCTTCAATCACACCGGTATACATTGGACTGCGATCCAAGTTATTACGGATCACTTCATGGGTTTGTTCATTGGTATGGGTGATATAACAAGGAATTTGTTGAGGGTGATCATCTACTGATCCCATAAAAGAGAATACCGGTAATACGGCATCACCATGTTGTTTAGCCAATATATCGAAATTGATCGTACGTGCATCAATACGCGGTGGTGTACCGGTTTTTAAACGATCTACACGTAAATTCAGATCACGTAAACGATGAGAAAGTGTAACAGATGCTGGATCACCCGCTCGGCCACCTTCATAATGTTCTAAACCAATATGGATCTTACCCGCTAAGAAAGTGCCAGCAGTTAAAATAACCGATTTAGCACGGAATTTAAGCCCCATTTTGGTTTCTACACCACAAACGCGATCTTGCTCAATTAAAATATCGGTTACTTCTTGTTGGAAAATATCTAAATTTGGTTGATTTTCTAGTGCGATGCGTACCGCTTGACGATATAAAACACGGTCAGCTTGAGCACGAGTTGCACGTACAGCAGGCCCTTTACTGCTGTTTAAAGTACGAAATTGAATACCTGCTTTATCTGCAGCATGCGCCATTAAGCCGCCCATCGCATCTACTTCTTTCACTAAATGGCCTTTACCAATCCCACCAATAGCAGGGTTACATGACATTTGTCCAAGGGTATCAACATTATGTGTCAATAACAGGGTTTTTAATCCCATGCGTGCCGGTGCCAATGCCGCTTCTGTACCAGCATGACCGCCACCAACAACGATCACATCATAATTTTCGGTGTAAAACATATCTCTCTCTTCGTCTTCAATTTGATCTTCGATCTAAAAATAGGCGCTATTCTACTGAAAATTACGTGTGCTTGAAAGCAAGAATTCAATCTGTGATGAGAGAAGATCGAGAGGTAATAAAGATAAGATCTATTTATATATAAAGATCTTATTATTGTTACTATTAGGATCCTTTTACTCTGTGAATAAGATCCTTTTCCTTTTTTAAATGAAGAAGTTAGATCATTTTAGACTGTGTTGAAATGTCGTCAGTTTGGAGGCTTTTTCTTGTGGATAACCTTTAAATTTATCCACAGTTAAAACAATCATCATATTTACTCAGTGGAAAAGAACAAGTTTTTGACAGGTTTTATTAAAGTTATCCACAGGTAATTTTTTTGGATAATGGATAAAGAAAAAGCGATAACTCAAATTATCGCTTTATTATGACTAAAGTGCATGAATAAATTGTGGTAGCCAATCTTCCGCAAATTGCTCTTGATCATCAACATGCAAGACATCGATTTTTAAACTCTCGCAAATTTTGACCGCACTTTTTTCACTTAATTGTGTTTCGACTTTATTCACGGCATGACAGAATGTATCGTAATCTGAATTGCCTAAGCCTACAACGGCAAAGCGGAGAGAAGAGAAATCTTTATCTGATGCCGCAATTTGTTCAAAGAGTGGTTTCAAATTATCAGGCAATTCACCTGCGCCATGTGTTGAAGTGACAATCAACCAAATATTTTCATCAATCACATCATCAAGTTCTGGTCCGTGGAAAAGTGCGGTAGAAAAATCTTGTGTTTTTAATACCTCTTCTAAATGCTCCGCCACATATTCAGCGCCGCCTAATGTGCTGCCTGAAATCACGCAAATATTCATATTGTTTCCTAATAAGAAAAAAGGCTTAGATTTTCTAAGCCTTTATAGTCATTATACGTTGTCGAATTTACCCAACAATGAACGAATGTGTTCTTGCCAGTTGCGGTGTTCATTTCTAAGTTGCTCGTTTTCATGTTGCAACGCTTCTACCGCTTGTTGAGATTGATTTTTTTGTTCTTTTAATTCTTCCACTTCAAGTTGAAGTAATTGAATGGTTTCTACTGCTTGTCTAATTTTTTCTTCAAGCTGATCTAAAATTTCTAAAGACATAGTGATTTCCTTTTTTAAAATAAGTCCGAAACGGCTTTATTCTACCCACTTAATCCTATTTTTAAAAGCCTCTTGTCAAAAATTATTATGCAAACGTTTGCTTAGTGATAAAATAACGAGACTTTTTGCATTGGGAGAGAAAAATGAATCGTGCATTAGCTATTGAATTTTCAAGAGTAACCGAAGCGGCTGCGTTAGCGGCTTATACTTGGCTTGGACGTGGTAATAAAAATGCGGCGGATGAGGCGGCAGTCAAAGCCATGCGTTATATGCTGAATTTAATCCATATGGACGGTGAAATTGTGATTGGTGAAGGGGAAATTGACGAAGCCCCAATGCTTTATATTGGTGAAAAAGTGGGATCAGGTAATGGTGAACTCGTTTCTATTGCTGTTGATCCGATTGATGGCACACGAATGACCGCAATGGGACAATCAAATGCCATTTCAGTATTGGCAGCTGGTGGTAAACGTACCTTCTTAAAAGCGCCTGATATGTATATGGAAAAATTGGTTGTCGGCCCTGAAGTAAAAGGCATGATTGATTTAAGTTTACCGATTGAGCAAAACCTACGCCGTGTAGCTTCTCGTTTAGGTAAATCCTTATCGGATTTAACGGTGATGGTGCTTGCTAAACCGCGCCATGATGAAGTGATTAAGCAAATGCATAATCTAGGTATTCGCGTGATGGCCATTCCAGATGGTGATGTTGCCGCTTCAGTTTTATGTTGTTTACCGGATGCTGAAGTGGATATGGTTTATGGCATTGGCGGTGCACCTGAAGGTGTGGCAGCTGCCGCTGCAATTCGTGCATTAGGTGGGGATATGCAAGCTCGTCTTATTCCACGTAATGAAGTGAAAGGCGATACAGAAGAAAACCGTAAAATTGCCGCTGAAGAAGTTCAACGTTGTGAAGCCTTAGGTGTGAAGGTCAATGAAATCTTAAAATTAGAAGATTTAGTACGTGATGATAATCTTGTTTTTGCTGCAACGGGAATTACGCACGGTGAATTACTCAAAGGGATTTCTCGCCGTGGCAACTTGGCAACCACAGAAACCTTATTAATCCGTGGTAAATCACGCACCATTCGTAAAATCCAATCCATCCATTATCTCGATAGAAAAGATTCTGAAATCTATGAGATTTTAAGAAATTAGTGAAAATAAAAGAGCGGTCATAAAAAACAATGAATTTTTTGACCGCTCTTTTTATTTCTTACAGCATTTTCTTCAATTGATACAGATAGGCTAAGGCTTGTTTTGGACTTAACTCATCTGGATCAAGCTGCTCAATGGCTTCGCGTAAAGCATCCGGTTCGGCTTCAAAAGCTAATTCACCTTGATGTTGATTTAATGCTCTTAAATGTTGAATTTGTTGATCACCATTTTGTGCCGACAATTTTTCTAATTGATGCAATTTTTGCTTCGCCAGTTTAATGACGGATTGAGGCACACCAGCCAGTGCTGCAACAGCAAGACCATAACTTTTACTTGCCGCACCGTCTTGAACAGCGTGCATAAAGGCGATGGTATTGTTATGTTCTAATGCATCTAAATGAATATTAGCAATGCCTTCAATTTGTTCCGGCAGCGCAGTGAGTTCAAAATAATGGGTCGCAAATAATGTAAGTGAACGAGTTTTCTTCGCCAACCATTCAGCACAAGCCCAAGCTAAAGAAAGCCCATCATAAGTAGAAGTACCTCGTCCAATTTCATCAATCAGAACTAAACTTTGTGAAGTGGCTTGATGAAGAATATTCGCCATTTCGGTCATTTCCACCATAAATGTAGAGCGACCCGAGGCTAAATCATCAGAGGCACCAATTCGAGTAAAAATACGATCAATTTGCCCGATAACCGCACTATCAGCTGGCACAAAACTGCCTATATACGCCATTAACGTAATTAAAGCCGTTTGACGCATATAGGTACTTTTACCGCCCATATTTGGGCCAGTAATAATCAGCAAATGACGCTGTTGATTGAGATTAACAGGGTTGGCAATAAAAGGGTCTTTTAAGACTTGTTCCACCACAGGATGGCGACCATTTTCAATTTTTACGCCAATTTCATCGCTAAATTGTGGTTCAACATAATTTAAGGTTTCTGCTCTTTCTGCTAAGTTAACTAACACATCCAATTCAGACAATGCCAAGCTGGCTAATTGTAATTGACCTAAATGTGGCAATAATAAATCAAATAATTCATCATAAAGTTGCTTTTCTAAAGCAAGCGCCGCGCCTTTTGATTTTAAAACCTTGTCTTCATATTCTTTTAATTCAGGAATAATATAGCGCTCGGCATTTTTTAAGGTTTGACGGCGAACATAATGAATCGGTGCTTTATGAGCTTGCCCTTGGCTAATTTGAATGTAATAACCATGCACCGCATTAAAGCCAATTTTTAAGGTATCAATACCTGTGCTTTCTCGTTCGCGTTGTTCTAAATTTTCTAAATATTGCGTTGCGCCAGCGGAAAGGGTTCGCCATTCATCTAATTCTGCATTATAGCCTTCAGCAATAACGCCACCATCGCGAATTAATAACGGAGGAGTTTCAATAATTGCTTTTTGAAGTAGCTCGATTTGCGCGGAAAAATCATCAATTTGCGCGGAAAGTGCGGTCAAATTTGACGATGTTTTTGTATGAATCAGCGATTTTATCGGTTCAATTTGTTCTAATGCAGTACGTAAACGCGTAAGATCTCGAGGACGTGCGGAACGCAGTGCTATACGAGCAAGAATCCGTTCCATATCGCCTACTTGTTGCAAATAAGGCTGCAATTCGTGATATAAATCTTGCTCAATAATTTCACCAATGGTTTTTTGGCGTTTTAATAGAATGTCTGTTTGACGGATAGGTTGATGAATCCAACGTTTTAACAAACGGCTACCCATTGGGGTAACACATTTATCTAATACCGAAGCAAGCGTGTTTTCTGTACCACCTGCAAGATTTTGAGTGAGTTCTAAATTTCGGCGTGTTGCGGCATCTAATTGAATATTATCGTTATTTTGAATAACACTAATACTTTGAATATGTGGCAGAGAAGCTCGTTGTGTTTCTTTTGCATATTGCAATAAGCAGCCTGCTGCTGCCAAGCCAAGAGGTGATTTTTCTACACCAAATGCACGTAAATCTTTTGTACCAAATTGACGATTAAGTTCTGAGATTGCGGTACTAAGTTCAAATTCCCAAATTGGACGACGACGTAGACCTTTATAAGGTTCGATAATGGCCATTTCAGCAAAATCTTCACAATAAAGTAATTCTACCGGATTAATACGCTGTAATTCAGCTTGTAAGGCTTCTTTTGAATGAGGTTCACAAAGCTGGAAACGTCCAGACGTCATGTCTAATGTGGCTAGACCAAATTTTTCTTTTTCCTGATAAACCGCCACAATTAAGTTATCTTGGCGTTCTGGTAAAAGTGCTTCATCACTTACCGTACCGGGTGTCACAATTCGTACAATTTTGCGTTCAACTGGGCCTTTTGAGGTGGCGGGATCACCGACTTGCTCACAAATGGCTACAGGTTCACCTAATTGCACTAATTTTGCTAAATAACCTTCTACCGCATGATAAGGCACGCCCGCCATGGGAATTGGATTACCTGCTGATTGCCCACGTTTAGTTAAAGAAATATCTAACAACGCCGCCGCTTTTTTTGCATCATCATAAAAAAGCTCGTAAAAATCCCCCATTCGATAAAATAATAAAATATCAGGATTTTCTGCTTTTAACTTGAGATATTGCTGCATCATCGGCGTATGCTGCTCAAAATTATCTTGTAAATTCATGACGTTATCCAGTTTAAGTATTTAACTTTTTGTCTAGCAAGTATAGGTTTTACGATAGAAGTAATGTGTTATTTTAAGCTGATTTTAATTTTCTACATCCACACTCAGTACTTCATCTTCTGTTTTTAACAGTGTATAGACATCTTTTAGCATTTCATTATCAATGTTGTAGCATCGTACTTGCAAGCGAACTTCTCCACTCGCTTGGTCTTTGACTGAGATATTTTCAATGCGGTAATCATGTTTCAATAATAAATCTGTCACTTTACTGATACCGTTAGCAGAACTCAGTTGAATAGCTAAACGAGTACGTTTTTTATAGGTTTTACGACGAACATAACGCTGCACAATCGGGCTGATACGAATGGCGATTAAAATCATTAAAGTGGCTATAATCGCGTCAAAAATAAAGCCTGCACCTGTTGCCACACCGATAGCCGCCGCTGCCCAAATAATGGCAGCTGTGGTTAAGCCTGAAATGGCATCATTTTTCTTATGTAAAATTACCCCTGCACCTAAGAAACCGATGCCACTGATTACTTGTGCGGCAAGTCGCATAGGGTCAGTTCGGATATTATCTGAAACTTGCGCATAATGTTCTGCGGCTTGAATGGAGACAATCGTCAGTACACAAGTCGTCACCGCAATAATGGCACAGGTTTTGACCCCAACCGGTTTGTGTTTAAGTTCACGTTCTAAGCCAATAATCCCGCCAAGTACAAGTGCGAGTAGCATTTTCCCTAGGATAAGTAAATAAGCCGTCTGTTCAAGAGCGGTCGAAAAAAGAAAAGAATTTTCCATGTTAATAATGAATATGAGTAAATAAAAAACGGGTATTATTCTACCTGAAAAAAGGACTTTAATGGGCAAATTTACAATCAATTTACCTTTAATTTATCGCCTTTCGGCTTGAAATTGAGTAAAATCTAAAGTTTTGAAAGATGATGATAGCTGAGAATAAATTTATGCAAAAATCAACGCCGAATATTGGCTTTGTAAGTTTAGGTTGTCCTAAAAATTTAGTGGATTCAGAACGTATTCTGACTGAATTACGTACTGACGGGTATAACATTGTGCCAAGTTATGAAAATGTGGACTTGGTCATTGTGAATACTTGCGGTTTTATTGATAGTGCCGTGCAGGAATCCCTAGAAGCCATTGGAGAGGCGTTGGAAGAAAACGGACGCGTGATAGTGACTGGCTGTTTAGGGGCGAAAGAAGATCAAATTCGCCAAGTTCACCCGAAAGTATTGGAAGTGAGCGGTCCGCACAGTTATGAAACAGTCATGGCACAAGTACATAAATATGTACCAAAACCAGAGCATAATCCATACACCAGCCTTGTACCAAAACAAGGGGTGAAATTAACACCAAAACACTATGCTTATTTGAAAATCTCAGAAGGCTGTGATCATCGTTGTACATTCTGTATAATCCCTTCATTACGTGGGGATTTAGAAAGCCGTTCTATCACGCAAGTATTGGATGAAGCAAAACGTCTTGCTGATGCGGGTGTGAAGGAATTGTTGGTTGTTTCACAAGATACTTCAGCTTATGCGATGGATACACAACGCAAAGAAGGTGGTGTGAAAACCGCTTTCTGGAATGGTATGCCAATTAAAAATGACTTAATGACCTTGTGTAAACAGCTTGGTAAATTAGGCATTTGGGTACGTTTACACTACGTTTATCCTTATCCGCACGTGGATGATTTAATTCCATTAATGGCGGAAGGTCTATTGTTGCCTTATTTGGATATTCCATTGCAACACGCGAGTCCAAAAATTTTAAAAGCGATGAAAAGACCAGGAAAAATTGACCGCACTTTAGAGCGTATCAAACAATGGCGTGAGATTTGTCCGGATTTAACACTACGTTCAACTTTTATTGTAGGCTTCCCAGGTGAAACAGAAGAAGATTTCCAAATGTTATTGGATTTCTTAAAAGAAGCACAACTTGATCGCGTGGGCTGTTTCAAATTTAGCCCAGTAGAAGGCGCTCCTGCAACTGAAATGGCCGACCAAGTGCCTGAAGATGTAAAAGAAGAACGTTTCCACCGTTTTATGCAGTTACAACAAGAAATTTCGGCTGAACGATTAAAACAAAAAATTGGCCAAACGCTTGATGTAATTGTGGATGAAATTGATGACGAAGGTATCATTGGCCGTACAAAAGCTGATGCACCAGAAGTTGATGGCTTAGTTTATATTGAAAATCTAAGTGGCGCGCCAGTGAAAGTAGGCGAATTTATTAAAGTAACCATTACCCATTCAGATGAATATGATCTGTGGGGAACCTGTTAATTATTAATTTTATTTATTTTTTACCAAAGGAATTTAGAAATGGCAGAAGCACAAAAACAACCAAGTGTTATCCGTTTTGAACAGGAAGTAGCAGCAAAAAACTATGAATCAGCTTGCGTCGAATTGTTGGATATTTTAAACAAAATTGATACTAATTTTGGTGGTATAGAAGGCATTCAAATTGATTATCCTAGTCAATTAAATGATGAATTAGTACAAGAAAAAATTAAGCATTTTTGTACTCGCGTAGCGGTAGCAATAAGTGAGTTATTTTCTGATCCTCAATTAGATATTTCTGAAGGTGGGGCACAACGTTTCTTTACCTTACAACGTTGGATTAATATGATTTTTGCATCATCGCCATTTGTAAATGCGGATCATGTGTTGCAAGCTTATAATCGCAATCCGGATAAAACCAATTTATCCGATTTCCATTTAGATAATACGAGATCATCATTAATTAAATTCTGTATTTTCTACCTGCCAGAATCTAATGTGAATGTCAATCTTGATGCTTTATGGAATTTAGATCCAGAATTATGTGCATCCCTTTGTTTTGCATTGCAATCACCACGTTTTATTGCGACAGATCAAGCATTCTCTAAACGTGGCACCATTTTACAGTGGTTCCCTGAAAAATTAGCGACAATTGAAAACTTAAATAATGTACCAAGTGCAATTTCACATGATGTGTATATGCATTGCAGCTACGATATTGCTGAAAATAAACACTGGGTGAAAAAAGCATTAAACCAAGTTATTCGTCGTCATTTATTGCAAGGTGGATGGGCAGATCGCGATGTTACAAAATTAGGTGAACGTGATGGCAAACCAGTCATGGTCGTATTATTGGAGCATTTCCATTCATCCCATTCAATTTACCGTACACATTCCACCTCAATGATTGCTGCGCGTGAGCGTTTTCATTTAATTGGTGTGGGTAATGAAGCTGTAGATGCAGCAGGCCAAGCGGTGTTTGATGAATTCCATTTATTAAAAGGTGATAATATTTTTGGTAAATTGAATGAATTAAAAGAGATTTGTGAGAAAAATGGTGCAGCCGTTCTTTATATGCCAAGTATTGGGATGGATTTAACCACTATTTTTGCAAGCAATACACGCCTTGCACCAGTTCAAGTGATTGCTTTAGGCCATCCAGCTACGACACATTCTGATTTTATTGAATATGTGATTGTAGAAGATGATTATGTTGGTTCTGAAAAATGTTTCAGCGAACAATTATTGCGTTTACCAAAAGATGCTCTACCTTATGTACCTTCAGCGCTTGCGCCGCAACACGTAGAATATCGCTTACGTGAAAATCCTGAAGTGGTGAATATTGGTATTGCTTCTACCACAATGAAGCTTAACCCATATTTCTTGGCGGCATTAAAGGCTATTCGTGATCGTGCTAATGTGAAAGTGCATTTCCACTTTGCATTAGGCCAATCTAGTGGTGTGACTCATCCTTATGTTGAGCGTTTTATTAAATCTTATTTAGGCAATGATGCGACAGCTCATCCACATGCACCTTATGATCAATATCTTCGTATTTTGCATAACTGCGATATGATGGTGAACCCATTCCCATTCGGTAACACGAATGGCATTATTGATATGGTGACATTAGGTTTAGTGGGTGTATGTAAAACGGGTGCAGAAGTGCATGAACATATTGATGAAGGGTTATTCAAACGTTTAGGTTTACCGGAATGGTTAATTGCAAATACGGTAGATGAATATGTTGAACGTGCAATTCGTTTAGCAGAAAACCATCAAGAACGTTTAGAACTTCGTCGTCATATCATTGAAAATAACGGCTTACAAACCTTATTTACAGGTGATCCAAGCCCAATGGGTAAAGTGTTACTTGAAAAATTTGAGGAATGGAAAGCGGCAAATTTAGCTGAAAAGCCAAAGAAAAAAGCGACTAAATCTGCAACGACAAAAGAGAAGGCCACAAAGTCTACCACGACAAAGAAAAGTGCGGTCAAATCTGAAGGTAAATCTGAGCCGAAAAAAACGGTAAAGAAAACCACAAAAAAAGCAGATAAATAATCAGTAAATCCCCGAAAGGGGATTTTTTATTGAGAAAAATTAAACAAAGTCTCATTTTTTTTAAAAAAACTTGATTTTGTAGCATAAAGCCTGTAATTAATAGACCCATTCAACACAACATAAAATAAGGAAAAACTCATGAAAAACGTCGGTTTTATCGGTTGGCGCGGAATGGTCGGTTCCGTATTAATGGATCGTATGGTGCAAGAGCAAGATTTTGCCAATATTAATCCAGTTTTCTTCACCACTTCTCAAGCAGGTCAAAAAGCCCCTGTATTTGCAGGAAAAGAGGCAGGTGAGCTTAAAAATGCATTCGACATTGATGAACTCAAAAAATTAGACATTATCGTGACCTGCCAAGGTGGCGACTATACCAATGAAGTCTATCCAAAATTAAAAGCAACAGGTTGGGATGGTTATTGGGTTGATGCCGCTTCTGCGCTACGTATGAAAGATGATGCAATTATCGTGCTTGATCCGGTAAACCAACACGTGATTTCTGAAGGCTTGAAAAAAGGCATTAAAACTTTCGTGGGCGGTAACTGTACCGTGAGCTTAATGTTGATGGCTATCGGTGGTTTATTTGAAAAAGATTTAGTGGAATGGGTGTCTGTCGCAACTTACCAAGCGGCTTCAGGTGCAGGCGCAAAAAATATGCGTGAATTACTTTCACAAATGGGGTTATTAGAACAAGCGGTTTCAAGCGAATTAAAAGACCCTGCTTCATCTATTTTAGATATTGAACGTAAAGTGACAGCAGAAATGCGTTCTGATAGCTTCCCAACGGATAACTTCGGTGCAGCATTAGGTGGTAGTTTAATCCCTTGGATTGACAAACTTCTCCCTGAAACAGGACAAACTAAAGAAGAATGGAAAGGCTATGCAGAAACCAATAAAATCTTAGGCTTAAGCGATAATCCAATTCCTGTTGATGGTTTATGTGTGCGTATTGGTGCATTACGCTGCCACAGCCAAGCGTTCACCATCAAACTGAAAAAAGACTTACCATTAGAAGAAATTGAACAAATTTTAGCATCTCACAACGAATGGGTGAAAGTGATTCCAAATGACAAAGAAACCACATTACGTGAATTAACCCCAGCTAAAGTAACAGGTACATTAAGCGTACCAGTTGGTCGTTTACGTAAATTGGCAATGGGTCCAGAATACTTAGCGGCATTCACTGTAGGTGACCAATTATTATGGGGTGCTGCAGAGCCAGTTCGCCGTATCTTAAAACAATTGGTGGCATAAGTTTACTTTCACGACAAAGGGCGTATTTACTACGCCCTTTTCATTACTAAAAAAGATAATATGCTACGATCTATCTTTGTTTTTATTACAATTTCTTTAATGACATTTCTTTTGCAATATTGGTTTGTCTCACGCCTTGGTTATCCTGAAACCTTTGCAACAACATGCCAAAATTACACGGGTGAATTTTTGAATGAAGCGCGTTGTGAATATACGTTTAATATATTATTTACAACGATAACTGTTGCGTTTTTAGCATTGTTTCCTTTTATTATTTCTCAGAAATTATCTTACTTTATTATCGGTTGTTTGTGGCTTGGGCTTTTATGGCTATTGGGTTCAGTTTTTATCACCTTTGATAGTACTGATTTAGGAAATACACTTGAGCTTTCAAGCTTATTTCACTATGCTTGGATCGAATTAAAAATACCTTATATCATCATATCTGTTATTACTATCCCTACACTATTTTTTGTTAAAAAATTATGATCAGAGAACCTCATTTTCATCAATTTGCTCTTGCAGAGTTATTGCCTTTTTTTGAGCAATTTCCGACGCAATATCTTTCTGGTGAACGAAATATCAAATTAGCTTATCGTCATTTGGTTCAGCCTGAAAGTGCGGTCAGAAAATTGATGATTTTGGTGAATGGTCGAGCAGAAAATATGCTGAAATGGACTGAGTTGGCTTATGATTTTTATCAACAAGGTTATGATGTATTACTTTTCGATCACCGAGGACAAGGCTATTCACAGCGTATTATTCCTCAAAAAGGGCATTTAGATGAGTTTCGTTTTTATACCGATGATATGGCAAAAATCATTGAAAAAACGACCGCACTTTATGCTTATCAAGCGCAATATATTCTCGCACATTCCCTCGGCGCTTTGATTTCCACCTATTATCTAGCCAATTACGATCATCAGATTAAAAAGGCCGTACTTTCTTCGCCTTTCTTTGGCGTTCCCATGAAACATCCATTACGAGATGAAGTCATCATTGCAACAATGATGGCATTTGGCCAAGGTCATCGCTATGTTTTTGGTAAAGGACATTACAAACCGGCAGATTTAAACCTTAATGAACTTAGCCATTCTAAAACGCGAATGAAATGGATGAACCGAGTTAATCGAAAACGCGCTGCTATTCACTTAGGCGGCCCAACTTTCCGCTGGGTACATTTGTGTTTAAATGCAATAAAAGCGCTCCCTAAAATCATTCCAAGAGTGGAAACACCTGTGCTTATTTTACAAGCGGAAAAAGAAAAAATTGTGGATAACAAAAATCTTGAAAAATTGACCGCACTTTTTCTGCATGCAGAATCTATGCTTGTACCTCAAGCAAAACATGAAATCCTTTTTGAAAAGGATAACGTGAGAAAAGCTGTGCTTGAACGCGTGAATCAATTTCTTCATTCTTAAACTTCCCTAATTAGATTAAATCAAAAATATTATGTATTGATTTATATAATGTTTTTTTATTTTTATCTCATGACTGTTTAACCTTTTATTGAGCAAGATCATAGTTTCTTTCTCACTATATCCCTACAATCCATAATACTTATTTGTGGTTATTTTTTTATTGTTTGTATAGTTGGAGTGTCTATGTCAAAAATGAAGAAAATCATCACCGCACTTTGATTTTATCTATTCAGGTGCGGTCTTTTTTCAATGAGTTTTTCTGTACTTTGTTTTTTTCACCTATCAAATCAATTTTCTCTACCTTTCCTTCTGACCACCAAAATGTGATCTGTCTCCCAGTTTTAAGTCTTGTCTTGTACTAAAATCAACCCATAGTCCTCTTTTACGGACAAAATATTAAAGACCTGATGGTGTAAAAAGATCAGGTATTACTTTGATTCACAACGTAGAAAAAAGGAGAAAACAGATGACAAAAGATCTTAATGTCTTTGATAAACACTATGGTTTATTGATCAACGGCGAATGGACAAATGGCTCTGAGGGTAATACCTTAACAGCATATAACCCTGCAAATGGTGAAGCCTTAGCCACCTTTATTGACGCTACGGATGCAGATGTCGATGCTGCAGTGAATGCTGCGAAAGAGGCCTTTAAAACCTGGAAAAATACCAGCGCAACGGAACGAGCTACAATTTTGAATAAAATTGCAGATATTATTGACGAAAATACCGAATTATTCGCTTTACAAGAAACGTTGGATAACGGTAAACCGATTCGCGAAACACGCGCAGCAGATATTCCGTTGGCATCAGATCATTTCCGTTATTTTGCCAGTGTTATTCGCGCCGAAGAAGGTGTCGCAAACCAACTGGATAGCGAAGATTTGTCGTTGATTTTACGCGAGCCTATTGGCGTTGTTGGTCAAATTATTCCATGGAACTTTCCGTTCTTAATGGCTGCATGGAAAATAGCACCTGCATTGGCAGCAGGTTGTACCGTCGTGATTCACCCATCTTCCTCTACTTCATTGAGCTTACTTTCCTTAGCTCAAAAAATTAATCATTTATTACCGAAAGGTGTCTTCAATGTTATTACTGGTAAGGGTTCTAAATCTGGCGAATACATGTTGCACCATACTGGATTTAACAAACTGGCATTCACCGGTTCCACCGAAATCGGTAGAAAAATTGGTGTGGCTGCTGCTGAAATGTTGATTCCATCCACCTTGGAATTAGGTGGTAAATCAGCCAATATTTTCTTTGACGATATGCCATTTGATAAAGCATTGGAGGGCGCACAAAAAGGAATTCTCTTCAACCAAGGGCAAGTGTGTTGTGCCGGTTCACGTATTTTCGTACAAGAAAGCGTTTACGATAAATTTATCGCGGCACTAAAAGAAGAATTTAAGAAAGTTAAAGTCGGCTTACCTTGGGAAGATGACACGCAAATGGGGGCGCAAGTAAACGGAAATCAAGTTAAGGTTATTAGCAAGTATGTTGATATTGCTAAAGAAGAAGGGTGTCAAATCATCCTTGGTGGAGGCAAATCAACGGATCCAGCATTGGCTAGAGGCGAATTTTTCCAACCAACCTTAATTTTAGCGCCAGATAATAAAAAACGCGTGGCACAAGAAGAAATTTTTGGTCCGGTTGCTGTGGTAATCAAATTCAAGGATGAAGCAGATGTAATTAAAATGGCAAATGACAGTGATTATGGCCTAGGTGGTGCGGTGTGGACATATAACATTAACCGTGCGCTACGAGTTACACGCGCACTTGAAACCGGTCGTGTTTGGGTGAACTGTTATAACCGTTTACCAGCTGGAGCTCCTTTCGGTGGTTATAAAACCTCCGGTATAGGTCGTGAAACCCATAAAATGATGCTTGACGCTTATACACAGGTGAAAAATATCTTTATCAGCACCCGTGAAGAGCGCGAAGGCATGTATTAATCATTCACTTTCTAACCTAAAAACAAACCGTACTTTGATTTTATCCATCAAAGTGCGGTTATTTTTTTACCTATATCAAATTATGATTAGATTCTATTAAAAAATGCGCCTTAAATCTTTACTCGTACTAAATAAGTGGTATCTTTATAACCGCTTATTTAATCGATTGCGTCACGGTCGTTATCCGTGATGAATTATTTTTTTGTTCATTTATCTAGGAGTTATCCTATGGAAAGTAAAATTCCAGCAGTAGAAGTCAAACTTGGCTTTAAATGGCAAGGGCTGCTGATTGCCGTCATCGTTGGTTTAGGGATTTGGTTAATCCCGACACCAGAAGGGTTATCCGCTAAAGCCTGGGGAATGCTAGCGCTGTTTGTCGCAACCATTGTGGCTATTATCGCGAAAGCAATGCCTATGGGTGCTGCAACCTTGGTGGCATTGGTGATCAGTGGATTAACTGGGCTTACGCCAATTTCACCAAAACAAGGTGATGTCGGCATGCTATCCGGTTTTGCAAACGGCACAATTTGGTTGATTGCTATTGCCATGTTTTTATCTCGAGCGGTGATTAAAACAGGTTTAGGTAAACGTATCGCGCTGTACTTCGTTGGTCGTTTTGGTAAAAAAATGATGGGTGTGGCTTATGGTATGGCGTTGGCTGATGTCGTTATCGGTCCGGGTATTCCTTCGGCTTCTGCGCGTGGGGGCGGTATTATGTACCCTATTATGCAATCTATTGCTGATGCATATGAGTCCAAACCGGGTCCAACTGCTCGTCGTGCAGGTGCTTTCTTAGCGATTGCTGTCTCTCAAATCGATACCATTATTTGTACCATGTTCTTAACCGCTATGGCAGGTAACCCGTTAATTGCAGAACTTGCGAAAAGCCAAGGTGTAGAAATCACTTGGATGACATGGTTCTTAGGGGCGATCGTACCAGGTATTGTGAGCCTAATCGTCTTGCCTTATTTCGTGTATTTAATTTATCCGCCAGAATTAAAAGATACGCCTAAAATGGCAGAAATGGCACGTGAAGAATTAAAAAGCATGGGCCCAATGAGCAAAGCGGAATGGATTCTTGCCCTAGACTTTATCCTTCTCTTATTCCTTTGGACGGTGGGTGATTTAGTCTTCCATATTCCTGCAACAATTTCAGCATTTATTGGTTTAGTGATTTTATTATTAACCAATATTATGAGCTGGAAAAATATCGTGGCAGAAACCACCGCATGGGATACGATGTTCTGGTTTGCTGTATTGGTGATGATGGCAAATGCACTTAACAAATACGGTGCAATCACTTGGATTTCTACCCACATTTCTTCATCTGTAGGTGGTTTCAGCTGGCCAATTGCCTTTACTATTTTAGTGTTGGTGTATTTCTATACCCGCTATTTCTTTGCTTCAGCCATGGCGCATATTTCCGCCATGTATCTCGCTTTCGTGGCTGCGGCTATTGCTGTGGGTACACCACCAATCATTGCTGCAATTGGTTTAGGTTACACCTCAACATTATCCATGAGCTTAACGCAATATGCTGGTGGTCCTGGCCCTGCTTTATACGGCTCAGGTTATAACTCAACCGGTCAATGGTGGGGCGTGAGCTTTATTGTTTCCATCCTCTCATTAGTGATTTGGTTTGGTGTGGGTGGATTATGGATGAAACTCCTTGGCTGGTGGTAATCCTTATTAATTCATAAAATCCCTAAAAAACGACCGCACTTTGATTTATATCTCAAAAGTGCGGTCATTTTTATCTGTATTTTGAATTAATCATCCCAGTCGTCATCCCAATCACGATGTTTTCTGTGGTGGTGATGTCTTTTATGTTTTTTATGATGGCGATATTCTCTGTCATCGTAATCTCCGCCTTTATTCACTTGACTACCGATTACGCCACCTAATGCTGCGCCGCCGAGTGTTGTGGCAATATCACCACCTAATAAACCACCGGCTACGCCACCGATTGCTGCACCTGTTGCAGTATGACGTTGTTGTCTGTCCATTTCACAAGCAGTTAAGCTTCCTGCTAATGCAACAATCACTAACCCTTTCATCAATTTAGATTTCATAAATCTACTCCTCTATTTTGTCGGGATTGCTTGCCTAAGCACTTATGCAATCCGGCGTGTAAAAGCATTCCTTTTACGGTTGCTTTGACTGTTTGGAAAATTAGTTAGTTCAAACGGCTTGTTCAATTGGTTTAAGAATGAACAAATTTTGGTATGATTGTTGAGAGGTTTAATTGGCGGTTAAATAGGATGTTGTAAAATCTATTTTCACAATTGAAGTTAAATCTCAAGTAATAAAATAATGAGTAAGAAAATGAAAAAAAATATACTAATACCTTTATTTACACTACTGACTTCTTGTACTTCAGATGTCAATGATCCCATAGTTAGGTTTTGGAATAACGGAGTAATGCCATCTCAAAATGAAATGGAGGCATATAGTCTATGTATACGTAAATCTGAAGAAATGTATCCCCAATCAATAGATCCTGATGGCTCTAAAAGAGTTCCATATACAAGAGCCTGCATGGAACAAAAAGGATACTGGT
>OGYM01000593.1_pt1 | contig 27959 bp, 28 predicted proteins | sample 1576491 | NCBI WGS metagenome assembly OGYM01 (sample SAMEA3541515, study PRJEB24748) | human gut metagenome | biome: human gut; feature: human-associated habitat; material: faeces | place: China | collected 2012 | reverse complement strand
AACGCCGGGAGCGATCCTCCGGGCAGGAACGACGTTCGGAAAGAGCGGCAAAATCAAACGTAAAAATCAAAGCAAGTGAAAACGGCGAAATAGTTTTCTACTCTGTGCGGTTATCTGCACGGAACAGAGCGCTATCCGGCAGCGAACGATGTTTGCTGTCTGGTTTGACATTTCGCCATTTCACACAAAGACACATCAAACGGCAAAAGCTACGGGTGTTGCCCATGACCAACGTATAATTGGCAGTATTTCCAGCCGAAAGCCGTGCATCAAAAACCAGCGCCCTATGGCGAACGGGTGTCACGATTTGACAAACCCATTTTACCATAGAGCGCATCGAAAAAACAGGAGGAACATTCGAACATGAGAAAATCTGAAACCTATCGCAACGAGATCAAGTCCTACATTGTCCGCACCGGCATGACCATGACCGAGGTGGTGGACTACCTCTCCGATGAATACGGCTGGAGCCGCAGCGTCCCCAACCTCTCCGGTAAACTCAAGCGCGGTTCGCTCCGCTACGGCGAGGCGGTAGAGTTGGCGAACGCGCTGGGGTATGACATCGTGTGGCAAAAGCGGTAACAACTTCCGAAATGGTAGTTGCTGCTTTTTTTATGCAGGAGGTTTTATGAGAACAGGGCTTACCAAAAAGCAAAAGACAACCGTGATTTATTTTGATGAGCATAGCCGCATCATTGAGGTACAGACCCACAACACCGATCTCAAAAAGCGGCTGACAGCATTTGCGGCGAAGCATCCGCAATGCTGTCGCCAGACCGACGATGACGAGCAAGGCGGGCTGACCTTTGAGATCGAGAAAGGGCGGTTAAGTTTTCGGCTGACTGCGCCGTATAGCGAGGAACGGCGGCAGTTTGCAAAAAAAAAACGAGCAAACAATCAGTTTTTAAATGGGTCAAATTTGTCCCATAAAAGTTATTGAAATATCTGTGGGTTTTCTTGTCAACTCGTGTATAATTAAATAGAAAACAAATCCGAGAGGAGGCGATGCTGTGCAAGAACAGGATATTATCGAATTGCTGCTTCAAAGAAATGAAAAAGGCATGGACGCCTTATTGTTGCATTATGGGCCACTGATGAGATACATTATTGCGCCTATTTTGCAAAATCCACAGGATCAAGAGGACTGCCTTTCAGAAGTAGCAACGCGTGTCTGGGAAAAAATAGAACAGTTCAACCAAGAACGAGGAAGTTGGAAGACGTGGTTGACGGCAATTACCAGAAATGCTGCGCTGAACTATACGAGGGATACTCACCGCCATAATAGCGTTGAAGAAATTCCAGACGATACACCATCACCGGAGCCAAGTCCTGAAGAACTGATTATACAAAAAGAACGGCAATCTGCGGTTAATTACGCTTTGCGCCAGTTATCGCCCAAGGACAGGATGCTGTTTTACAGAAAATATTATTACTTACAATCAACAGCCCAAATTGCTTCCGAGCTGGGGATGACTGAAAGATCGGTCGAGGGAAAACTGTATCGCTTGAAAAAGCAGCTTCGCAAGATGTTAGGAGGTGAAGTGCATGAGTAATCATGAATGGGAATCCATGAACGAAAGAGATTTTGAGACAATGCTTGAAAAAAGCGTTTTAGATTTTCCCCCTGATGATGTTGTTGAAGATGTAACACCATGGAGAAAAGCAATGAGCCGTGTACTCGTTGGCATGGCACTTTGCGCTATCACGCTGAACTTTTGGTGCCTAAATTATATTCTTCCTGCCGTTGGAATGGTGCTGTCACTATTAGGGTTTCGTTCTCTATGGCGTGAAAATAAATGGTTTAGAAATTGCTTTATTATAACAGTAATCCGAGCGGCATACTTTTTCCCGATGCTGATTCTAAATACGACCATTATCCAAAGCACAATTTTTACTCCCCAAGTCACATCGGTGCTAACCGTTGCAAACCTTTTGCTTCTGCTTGTCGAGTTCTTTTGTCTCTGGCGTGGACTCAGAGCTGTGCAGAGAAAAGTAAATCTTCCTCCGCGAGCGGGAGGTGCCGTTGCACTGATTATCTGGTATGCACTCATGTGCGTTCTGGCTGTTATTCAGTATAATGGACTGGTAGTTGCTGGGGCAATGGTTATTGGATACATCTTCATTATCCGTAATATCTATATGCTCTCAAAAGAACTTGATGAAGCTGGGTATTCAATTCAAACCGTATCTATTAAGGTAACAGACAGATGTATCGCGCTCGTTCTCCTTTCAGTGCTTATCATCGGCTGTGCTTTTGGCTATATTTTCGGTGGCAGTTATCCGATGGCCTGGAGTACAGTGGATTCGTCAGAACATACTGAAGTAGAGGTAATCAAGAGCCATCTCACGGAACTTGGCTTCCCAGAATATGTTTTGAACGATCTCACGCCAGAAGACATTGCAGCTTGTGATGGTGCTTTACAGGTTGTCGTTGACATCACGGACGAACCAGTGAATGACGGCAGAACGGTAACTACAGAGAATAGTAATGGAGAGAAACGCCATATTGAGCAAAAGACTGTCTATGATGTAAAAGAGTTACGCATTACCGGCGTTGGAGTGCAAATACCTGGCGAACGAGAAAGATGGATCATTTTCCATCATTTCCTTTGGACTACCGATCCTGGATTTTATGGAACAGAGTCGATTCAGCTTTGGCCCGTATATCGAGATATTTCAGATGGATGGGCTTCTAACGGTGAAGTAACTGGACGTGTGCTGTATGACAAGGGTGGGGAAACCTTCGCTGCCCCTTATTATTCTCTTGACAATCAAACTTTTACATCCAACAGCATTTTCTGGGGAGAGCAAACAAGTACCGATGTTTTTGCCGCTTTTTCTATGCCAAGGCAAGGTGAAAATTATCGTGGCTATGTTGCTTATCCCATTGCTGAGATGCAGGATGGCTATATCATCAGCAGTTGGGTCAATTACACTCATCAACGAAGCTGGCTCCAATATCCTGCAATGACAGCAATGGAAAAACGAATGACAAATAGCTGGAATGATGCCGGAGCGTTTATGACAGTCCAAGATGCGCTTCAATTCTACCCAACAAATGAAGGCGTTGAAATGATTAAGTGAGAACAAATAAACGGAGCGATTGACATAAAATAATCCCTTTGGAACAAAGGGCGCACTTCTATACTCTCCTGATGGGAGTATGTGCGCTCTGCGAGGCAGACAGCCCGGACGCCTGAATGTCCGGGCTGTTTTGCGTCACTTCGTTCCGTACAAGGGGCTGCACCCCTTGCGCCGCTGTGCGGCTATCCCTGCGTACTTTGCAGCGAAAACCGTCTGCTGACGCAGACCGTTCGCGCCGCAAAGTCTGAAAATTCCATACCGTGAGTTAGACCGTCTACCGAAAACGTAGACGGTCTTTTTGTATCCATCTTTATATCAGTCAGGAGATTGAAATCATGCACGAAAAAGAAATTGAGAAGCTGCAAGCCGAGAAAAAGAAAATCGAACGCCAGCTTGTACAGGAACAGCACATAATCCAGCGGCTTGAAAACCGCGCCGCCTACTACGAAAAGGGAGAACGGCGCAAGCGGGCGCACCGGCTTATCACCCGTGGTGCAGCCATCGAGAGCGTCGCACCGCAGACAAAGGATTTGAGCGAAAGCGCATTTTATGCTTTTGCCGAACAGGTCTTTGCGCTGACAGACACGCAAAGATTGCTCACAAAAACCGTCAGAGATCATGCGGGAGGTGACTGAGTATCGCGTTATTTCATTTTCATGTAACGCAGATCAAGCGCAGTGCGGGGCAATCTGCCGTGGCTGCTGCCGCCTATCGCGCCGGGGAAAAGCTACACAGCAAATACTACGGCGAGGACAGCGACTACACCCGCAAGGGCGGCGTGATCTGTTCGGAAATCCTTTTGCCATCCCATGCACCGCCGGAGTATGCAGACCGTGAAACCCTCTGGAACGCGGTCGAGAAAGCCGAGCGTGGGAAGAAAGCCCAGCTTGCATACAGCTTTGACATTGCCTTGCAAAACGAGTTTTCTATGCAGGAGAACATCGCTCTGGCAAGGCAATTTTTGTTGGAGAACTTTGTGAGCCGAGGGATGGTGGTGGACTTTTCTGTTCATTCTCCCGACAAGGAGGACGGCGGTATTTCCAATCCGCACTTTCACGTCATGTGTCCCATCCGCCCCATCGAGTCGGATGGCAGTTGGGGAAACAAACAGCGGCGGGAATATGTGTTGGACGAGCATGGTGAGCGCGTTCTGGATGAGGCGGGTAATGGTAATTATGTATTCAACGCCGTTTCCACGACAGATTGGGGTAAGCCTGAAACGCTGGAAACGTGGCGGCAGGGATGGGCTGAGACGTGCAATGCCAAGTTTGCCGAAAAGGGCTTAGACTGCCGCATCGACCACCGCAGCTATGAGCGGCAAGGCATTGAACAGATTCCTACCATCCATGAGGGACCGTCTGTCCGGGCAATGGAAGCGAAGGGCATCCGCACCGACAAGGGCGATCTCAACCGCTGGATCAGAAAAACCAACGCCATGCTTCGGGAGGCTAAACAGAAAATCGCCGCACTGATCGGCTGGATGAAGGACGTAAAAGCCGAGCTTTCCAATCCCCAGCCGCCTACGCTTAACGATCTGCTGGCGCTGCATTGCGCCAATCGCAATAAGGGCGCATACAGCAACAAGGCAAAGAACGCCAACTTGCAGCGTTACGCCGAGGCGTTCAGCTTTCTGCAATCCAAGAATCTTTACACCGTGGACGATCTGAAAAATACGCTTCACGCCATGCAGAACAAGATCGACACGCTGAAAAAGTCTGCTTCTGCAAAGCAATCCCGCATCAAGGAATTGGACGAGCTGTTTCGCATGGCGCAGTATTATGTCGATGGAAAACCGGTTGCGGGCAAGCTGAGAAGCATTCGTTTTGAAAAATCCAGACAGAAATACAAGTCGGAACATGACGATACGTTGCGGACGTTCTACATGGCAGAGCGCAAGATGAAACCGTATTTCAAGGATGGCAAGCTGCCCATCACCGCATGGCGTAGGGAACGCGAACAGTTGGAGCAGGAATATAGGAACATTCAATCGGATCTTTCACCGCTCCATGCCGACGCAAAAAAGCTCTGGGCGATTCATTACAGCATCTATGAAGTGCAGCATGAGCAGGAACGCCAGAATGCCGTTACACGGCAGAAAAAGCAGGAAATCGAACACTAAGGAGGACAATGCCTATTGAGCATCTTTGAAGCCGTCAAGCAGTCTATGACCACCCGACAGGCTGCGGAGCGATACGGCATCCGGGTGGAACGGAACGGGATGTGCCGCTGCCCATTCCATCACGATAATACGCCCAGCATGAAGCTGGATCGCCGGTTTTACTGCTTTGGCTGCGGTGCCACCGGGGACGTGATTGACTTCGTTTCCCGGCTTCGCGGGATCGGCAGCAAGGAGGCGGCAACTTTGCTGGCACAGGATTTTGCTATTCCGTATGAGGATGGCACGGGCAAAATGAGCAAGCCGCGACAACAGAATACCGACGAACAGAATTATCAGCACATGGAACGCTACTGCTTCCGTGTGCTGTTGGACTATTACCGGCTGCTATGCCGCTGGAAGGAGGACTATGCCCCACGAACGCCGGAGGACGACTATCATCCGCGCTTTGTAGAAGCATTACAGAAGCTCTCGCTGGTTGAATATCTGCTGGACGAGCTGCTGTGCGGGGATATACAGGCGCGGGCATCCGTTGTGATCGAATATGGAGAGGAAGTGAGGAAAATTGAGCAGCGAATGGCAGAGCTTGCCGCCGCAGATGAAGCAGCAGCTCAAAATGCAGGCAGGCAGCATGGCACAGCCGATGAGCATTGAAGAAGTAAAAGCCATGCTGGACACCACGGAAAAAGGCGGCGTCCGCAACAGTATCAAGAACTGCCTGACAGTGTTTCAACATGATCCGCTGCTCTCCGGCGCGATTGCCTACAATCTGCTGACCGACCGCACCGACATTGTAAAGCCCATCGGCTACGACCGAAGCCCCAGCAGTTCCATGACCGACACGGATATGAAGTACATCCGGCTGTATCTGGAAGAGAATTACGACCTGACAAGTGAGAAGAAAATCATAGATGCCGCCGATCTCGCCGCCCATCAGAACAGCTATCACCCTGTCCGGGACTTTCTGAACAGTCTTGCATGGGACAGAACAGAACGTATCCGCTACTGTCTGCACCACTTTCTCGGCGCGGAAGCGGATGAGTATACCTTTCAGGCATTACGGCTGTTCCTGCTGGGTGCGATTCATCGGGCATTTCATCCCGGCTGCAAATTTGAGGTTATGCTCTGTCTGGTGGGTGGTCAGGGCGCAGGAAAGTCCACCTTCTTTCGCCTACTGGCAGGCAAGGATGAGTGGTTTTCCGACGATCTGCGGAAGCTGGACGATGAAAATGTATACCGTAAGCTGCAAGGGCACTGGATTATAGAAATGTCCGAAATGATCGCAACCGCCAATGCCAAGAGTATTGAGGAAATCAAGTCGTTTCTGAGCCGCCAGAAGGAGGTCTACAAAATCCCGTATGAAACCCATCCGGCAGATCGATTGCGGCAATGCGTGTTCGGCGGTACGTCAAACGCAATGGACTTCCTGCCCCTCGACCGCTCCGGTAATCGTCGCTTTTTGCCGGTGCAGGTCTGCCCGGAACAGGCAGAGGTTCACATTTTGGAGGATGAAGCCGCATCCAGAGCCTACTTGCAGCAGGTGTGGGCGGAGGCAATGACCATCTACCGGGCAGGCGGCTGGAAGCTGACGTTCAGCCCGGAAATGGTACGTTATCTCAAGGAACATCAGAAGGACTTCATGCCGGAGGACACGAAAGCGGGCATGATTCAGGCGTTTCTGGACAGCTACACGGGCGATACCGTCTGTTCCAAGCAGCTTTACAAGGAGGCGCTGAACCATGCTTTTGACGAGCCGAAGCAATGGGAAATCCGCGAGATCAACGAGATTATGAACCAGTGTGTGACCGGCTGGACGTATTTCTCCAATCCCCGCAACTTTGCAGGGTACGGCAGGCAAAAGGGCTGGGAGCGAGAAAAGGCTGCAACGGGCAGCGGCAACTCAGTCGCAAAAATCCCGGACGGCTTTGCAGAGATTACGGAGCAGATCGAGATGCCGTTCTGAAAAGCACGGCTGGTTGCAAAGTCTGTTGTTATCCCGTTGCCGGGCTGGTTGCCGGAGAAATCCCTGTCCTGTCAGCCTTTTTCTACCTTTGACAACCAAAACAACAGAAAAATAGAAGAAAAGATAAATCGTAAATTAACCGTCAGACCGGGTATGTTTCGAGGTTTTTGGAAGTCCGTTGCCGGACTTCGTTGCCGCCTCACCCTGTCTGGCTATTTTTATAAGGAGGGTAAACTGCCTATGAAGGAAATCCCGGTTTGGGAAAAGAGCAATCTGAGCTTGGAGGAGGCTGCGGCTTACTCCGGCATTGGTATCAACAAACTGCGCGAGATCACCAACGAGGACCGGTGCAAATTCGTCCTCTGGGTGGGCAACAAGCGCCTGATTAAACGCCGCCTGTTCGATCAGTTCATCGAGCAGGCGTATTCTATTTGAAGAAGTGATGTGAAAATCTATGACACAGCGACACTTTGAAAAAGTTGTCTGTTCCTGTTCAATATCAGTGGAAATCGCATATTCGGTATGATATACTTGTATCAATCCCTATAATAGCGCTTTTCACGGAAAGGAGTTTCTGAATTGTCTGAAAAGCGCAAAGATAGCAAAGGTCGTGTTTTGAAGGACGGCGAAAGCCAAAGAGCAAACGGCACTTATGACTATCGTTATACCGATATACACAAGAAACGGCGTTGTATTTACGCCAAATCCCTGACAGAGTTGCGGAAGAAAGAGGACGAGCTGCGGCGCGACATGGCGGACGGCATCGACTATGCTGCGGGAGAAATGACCGTGGCGGAGCTGGTTGATCGCTACATGAATCTAAAACGGGGCTTGAAGCAAAATTCGCTGCGGTCTTATGGCTCTGCGGTCAAACGGATTCACGCCGACCCATTCGGACAGAAGCCGATCAAAACCGTAAAGCTCTCCGACGCAAAGGGCTGGTTCGTGTTCCTGCACGACAGCGGCATCAAGCAAAACACCATCGGTGTGCTGCAAAGCGTTGTCAGACCGGCATTTGAAATGGCGGTGGATGATGACATCATCCGCAAGAACCCGTTCAAGTTCAAGCTGTCTGATGTGGTGCCGAAGGATGCCTATGTACGCGATGCGCTGACCAAGGAGCAGCAGGAGAAGTATCTGCAATTCGTGCAGGACTGCGGCGGGAATTACTATGATGACATTGTGATTCTGCTGGGAACCGGCTTGCGTGTGAGCGAGCTGTACGGTCTGACACGGGCAGATATTGACTTCGACCGACGCTGTATTCACGTTCGGCGGCAGCTATGCCGGACGGCGGAGAAGCCCTATTTCGTCACGCCGCCCAAAACCAAAAGCGGCATCCGAAACGTCCCCATGACGGACGCGGTTTACATGGCGCTGATGCGGGTGGTGAAAGCCAGAACCGCCCCGAAGGTGGAATTGCTGGTGGACGGTTACAGCGGTTTTCTCTTTCTGGACAAGTCCGGGATGCCGAAGGTCGCGATGCACTTGGAGAACTATATGCGAGGTTTGCAAGCACGATTTGAAAAGGCATACGGAAAGTCTGTCCCTCGGATCACGCCTCATGTGCTGCGCCATACCTTCTGCACCAACGTCCAACAGGCGGGACTTGACGTGAAAAGCCTGCAATATCTGATGGGACATTCCAACGCCAGTGTGACGCTGGATGTCTACACCCACAGCAGCTTTGATTCCGTCGAGAGAGCCTTTGAACAGATCGCCAGCAGCCTGTAATTTTCATTGTACGAAGTTGGCTGGCTTACGCCACAACTTACGCCAATTCCCTGTCAAGTGGCGTAGATTTGCGTAGAAATGTGTGAATTTCATCAAAATCAAGGAAGCGGCAAAAATTAGTTCAAAGCCTTGATAACTCTACGAAAATCTGCGTTTTCCGTTATATTCGTTTTGCTTCAAAAAGTTGCGGTTTTGAAGGGCGGCATGTATTGATAAACGGGTAAAACCTTATAATATCAGCTGTTTCGTGTAATAAGCGTGATAGTTGCACACGATTTGTACGAAGCAGCATGATTCCGGACAGCCCCCGACACTCACTCGATAGAGTGAGTGTCGGGGGCATCTTAGTATCGGTTGACAAGGGCAAACACGGTTTTGGCGGGCGTTGAAATGTGCCGCGCGCTGTGGTATGATTGTCAGCAGATTTCAGGAGGTCAGGCATGAACACATACACAGAGCAGCACGCGATAAGCTATCACGGCGAAGTTCCGGCATGGCTGGGCGAATTCTGCGCCGTACCGGAGATGCAGCGCCTGCGCGGCGTGGGCATGAACTGCGGCTGCGAATACACCTCGTTTCCGCGTTTTCGCGGTCTGCCGCGATATTCCCGCTTCCGGCACAGCGTCGGCGTCTGCCTCATCACATGGCATTTTACCGGCTCGATCGAGCAGGCGCTCGCGGCGCTGTTTCACGATATATCCACGCCGTCCTTCGCGCACACAGTCGATTTTCTGCACGGCGACTACCTGCGGCAGGAGTACACCGAAGGCCGCACCGCCGCGATGATAACGCAGTCCGCGGAGATCACGGCACTGCTCGGCAAATACGGGGTCGCGCCCAACGCCGTGACGGACTATCACCTATACCCCATCGCCGACAACGATAGCCCCCGTCTCTCCGCCGACCGGCTCGAATACACGATCGGCAATCTTGCGGGCTACTCGCTATGCTCCCCCGCCGCGCTTCAGGAATACTACGACGCGCTGTACGTCGCCGCAGCGCCCGACGGCGTTCCGGAGCTTGCGTTTCAAAGCGCGGACATCGCCGCTGCCTTTGCGCGCGACGCGCTGAAAATGTCACGCATATACGTGTCAGACGAGGATCGCTGCGCCATGCAGCGGCTGGCCGAGCTGCTACGGCACGCGGTCGAAAAGAGTGTAATAAAACTTGACGACCTGTACGGGACTGAAGACGAAGTGATCGCCCGAATCACAGCCGACGACGGGCTGCACGCCGAGTGGGCGGCCTACCGCGCTCTGCATCGGATGCTCCGCCCCGACGAGGCCGTGCCCGACGCCGCGTGGCGTGTGATACCGGCAAAGAAGCGCTGCATAGACCCGCTCGTCGCTGGCAAGGGGCGGCTATCAGAGATCGACGCGGATTTTGCCGCGGCGCTTTCCTCCTTTATCGGCCAGCCGCTGGACGCGCCGGTGTGCGCAATATGATATGATAGTAAAACAGGCAGAGCCTTGAGGCTCTGCCTGTTTGATATTCTGTTGTGCCCGTTTCACTCACGCGGCAGCTTTGCCGTAACTATCGCCATCAAGCACAGCCCGAGGCACATGAGCTTGAACACTCTGCGATCCGTGAGACACATAGCGTTATTTATAAACATATCTATTATGAGAACCACCGCGACGGCGATCGCAAGGCCGATCGTCACATGCCGGATAATAAGCGCAACTTTCTGCATACTCCGCTTCACTCCTTTGGTATGTATATGATATCGCACACGGGTCGTCCGCCGCTGGCGGGCGAATTCACAAGCGAGCTGCCGCAGTCCCACGCCATCACGGACGAGCGGCCTCCGTCCAGATTGTATGCCGCCGCGCAGCCCAGCTCCTCAAACAGGGCGGAGAGCAGCGGGCCTGTGGCCTCAGCGCTTGCCGGCCGCTTCTTCTGCGTCATGCCGACGTCCACGGTGTACTGCGCCGGTCAAACCTACGCAGACAAAGCGGACGAGGTGCGGCAGATTGAGGAATTTCTGCGCGGGCAGGGCGTGGAGCGCGTCGAGATGGTCGTCGCGTCGTCCATCGGCGCAGACCTTGCCATGGCGTTCCTGACCCAAACACAAATACCGGTCGGGCACGTTTTCTTCGACGGCGGGCAGTTCGCGCAGATCGGCAAAGCTACGCGCCGCATCATGGTGCCCATGCTGTACCTCGCTATCAAGAGCCTGTACTGGTCGAAGGGCGCGACGCTCGGCAAGATAATGTGGTGCAGCGACGAGGCGATAAAGCCGTACTTCGTCGCGGCGGGCAAGGCGCTGAGCTATGGGAATATCCGCCGCCAGATGGCGGACAGTCTGGAGGACAAGCCCTTCCCGCCGCTGTCCAAGGAGCTGCAGAAGCGCTGCTTCTTTGAATTCGGTAGCGCAGAGGATCACTTCAAGTACCGCGCCGCCGTCATGCAGGCTTATCCCGCGGGCAATTTCCCCGTGTTCGACGGGTATAATCACATGCAGTATCAGATACGCGACCCGAAGGGCTTCGCGGCCATGATGGAGCTGCCGTTCCTTCAGAAAGAATAAAAATTATGGCACAGGCTTTTCAGCCTGTGCCTTTTTCGCGGTCTTTGGCCGTTCCTCGTGGAGAAATCTGCCTACCTGCCTGATGGTATTGATTTTTATTTTTAATGGTGCTAGAATAAATATTCACGATATTCGAATCTCAAGTCAGGGGTAAGCAATGGATCACATACAAGACAGAATGACGGAAGGCTCCATCGCGGGGAAGCTTGTGCGTTTCGCGGTGCCGCTCTTCATAGGCAACCTCTTCCAGCAGCTGTACAACACGGCTGACGCGCTGATAGTCGGCAACATGCTCGGCAACGACGCACTCGCCGCCGTCAGCTCCACGGGCACGCTCGTGTTCCTGCTGGTCAGCTTTTTTGCGGGCATCTCCGCGGGCGCGGGCGTCGCGATATCGCGCTACTACGGCGCGCGCGAGCACGACAAGATGGAGCTTGCAATACACACAAACATCGCCTTCAACATCGTTGCGGGCATACTGCTGACAATCGTCGGCGTATGCTTCACTCCGACGATACTCCGCTGGATGAGCACTCCGGAAGACGTTTTCGAGCAGGCTGCGCTCTATGTGCGCATCTACTTTGCGGGCAGTCTTGGCCTTGTCATGTATAACTTCTGCCGCGGCATCATGCAGGCCGTGGGCGACAGCAAGCACCCGCTCTACTACCTTATAATATCCTCCGTGCTGAACGTTATTCTCGACATCGTCTTTATAGGCGTATTCAAGACAGATGTTGACGGCGCGGCGCTGGCGACCATTCTTGCGCAGTTTATCAGCTTCTTCCTCTGCGCCGGCAGGCTGCTGACTACCAAGGAGGAATATCGCGTATCCATAAAGAAGATCGGCTTCAACTGGCCGATGCTCCGCCTCATCGTCAACTACGGTCTGCCCTCCGGCCTGCAGAACTCCGTCATCGCTATTGCGAACGTCGTCGTGCAGGCAAATATCAACTCCTTCGGCAAGATGGCCGTCGCGGGCTGCGGTGCCTACGCCAAGATAGAGGGCTTCGCGTTCCTTCCCATCACCAGCTTCACCATCGCGCTGACGACCTTCGTCGGTCAGAACCTCGGCGCGGGCGAATACGACCGCACCCGCAAGGGCGCGCGCTTCGGTCTCTGGAGCGCAATAATCCTCGCGGAGCTTATCGCCGTCGTAACATTTTTCGGCGCTCCGGTGCTCGTCGGCGCGTTCACGCAGGAGCCAGAGGCCATCGCTTTCGGCGTGGCGAAGTGCCGCATCTGCGCGCCGTTCTTCTGCCTTCTCGCCGCATCGCACGGTTTCGCGTCGATACTGCGCGGCGCGGGCAAGTCCGTTATCCCGATGGTCGCAATGCTGACCTTCTGGTGCGTAGTCCGCGTGGCGTTCCTGTCGATCATGGTTCCGATCACGCAGAGCATCAATACCGTCAACTGGGTCTACCCGCTCACATGGTTCTGCAGCACAGTGTTCCTGCTGATATACTATCTCAAGGCTGACTGGATACACGCGTTTGAGCGCGAAAAACACAAGGCATAACGGAGGTAAAACGCTATGGCAATGGTCGTTATCGGCACGGTTTTCGTTGATATCAAGGGCTTCCCCGACGATCTGTATATCCCCGAGGGGCGCAACGCGGGACGCGTGGAGATAGTCCACGGCGGCGTGGGGCGCAACGTTGCGGAGGACATCGCAAACGTCGAGCTGCGGCCGCGCTTTGTCGGCATGGTGGATGACACCGCCGAGGGTGCGGAGGTGCTGCGGAAGCTGAAAAACCACAAGGTCAACACCGACTACGTCGCCGTGACGCAGGACGGCATGGGCATGTGGCTGGCCGTGTTCAATAACGGCGGCGACATTGCAGGCTCGATATCCAAGCGTCCGACCTCCGACGCGATGCTGCGCATGCTCGAAGAGAAAGGCGATGAGATATTTGCCGATGCCGACAGTATCGTCATCGAGATCGATCTCGACAAGGAGCTTATCAAAACCGTTTTCAGGTACGCCGAGAAGTACCATAAAAAGGTGTACGCCGTGGTCGCAAACATGTCCATCGCCTCGCAGCGGCGCGACTTTCTGCAGTCGATCGACTGCTTCGTCTGCAACGAGCAGGAGGCGGGAATTCTGTTCGTCTGCGATTTCAGCGGCCTGACTCCGGAAGAGCTGTGCGAGGAGCTGTCGCGGCGCGTCGTCAGCGCGCGGATCCCCTCTATGGTCGTCACGATGGGCAGCCGCGGCGCGGTGTATGCCGACATGAATGGCGACAAGGGCGTATACCCTGCACGCAAGGTCAAGGTACGCGACACTACCGGCGCTGGCGACGCGTTCTGCGCGGGCGTTGCGATCGGCCTGACCTACGGCAAGACGATGCGCGAAGCGGTCGAGATCGGCACGCGGCTCGCGTCCTCGGTCATCACCGTGTCCGAGAACGTCTGCCCCCGTTTCCTCCCGCAGGAGCTGGGTCTGGACGTGAAAATAGAAGAATAATCGGCACCAAACCGGCAGCTTCCCCGAATGCGGACGCTGCCGGTTTTGCATACTTGCCGTAAAGGGCGCTATGGTGTATAATCCGAGAAGGTGATGAAAATGCTTCAGGAAGCGATAATAACTAAAATCCGTGACGACGGCCTCGCAGAAGTCGTCGTTGAGCGTCTCGGCATCTGCGGCGGCGACTGCAATAATTGCCACGAGTGCAGATACGAGCATCTTATGAAATCCGTCGTACAGAACCCCATCGGCGCGCGGCGCGGCCAGCACGTTATGATCGATACGCCGACGATGGGCGTGTTCAAAGGCGCGCTGGCGATATATGTTCTCCCGCTCGTGACGCTGTTCTTGGGCTATTTTATAGCGGCCGCACTGGGGCTTGGAGAGTCGGCATGCATCATAGCGGCCTTCGCCGCGGCCGGTATAGGCATAGTCATTGCCGTCGTCATAAGTCGCGCACGCTACCGCGCGGATCCCACGCCGACAAAGATTGTGAGTGTGATAGAGCCTAATGCAGAATAAAACATTAAAGATAGACAGGGCGTTTTTCCTGCTGCTTGTATTGATATTCCTCGCCGGACTTTTGAGGACCGTGTTCCGCCCAAAGGAGATAAACGAATATGAAAACCGCTACGCCAACCAATTGGCGCCGCTGACTGCGGCCTCGTATGCCGACGGCAGCTTTCAGGACGGAATGGAGAGCGCGCTTTCGGATCAGGTGCAGTTCTCTCAGCTTGCGAAGAAGACCTATAACTTTGTCACCTCATACGCGGCGATGCCCCTGATTGTTCCGCTTGAAAACCTCACACACGGCTACGTTTCCGCCGGCGACGTGTCTTTTTATGAAAGCAAGATAGTATACCAGCCATGGACTTACTTGCAGCCGGAATGGCTTGAGGCGAAGGCAGAAAACCTGAACGCGGCCATCGCCGCACATCCGGAGCTTGAGTTCTATGCGTACTACATAGAGAAGGATACCGATATCGATTTCACCACCGGGCAAAAGATAGACGCGTCAGAGTCTATGCTCTCCATGCTGAATCTTCCGGACTCGCACAAAGGCATATATGAGATAAACAGCTTTGAGGAGTTCAACGAGCGGTTTTACAACACGGATCATCACTGGAATTATATCGGCTCATATGAGGCATACAGGGATGTTCTTTCTGTCTTAGGCGGCGGCGAGCCGCTTGAGCCGACCGGCGTTTATCACTCCGGACTTCGCTTTTCAGGTGCAAAATCTAAGCAGTTTTCGAGATTTTTCAGCGATGAGATGACTATATACAGCTTTGCTTCCACCCCCCCTCAGATGGGAATATATGTAAATAAGGTCAAATCAGACTACGGTATGCAAGATGAGCTTCTGCGCGGCGAGCTTGGCTGGGTATCTTACGGCGGTGTGTACGGCGGGGATAACGGCGAAGTGATATTCGACACCGGCAAAGACGGCGACAATATACTCATCTTCGGCAACTCGTATGACAACGCGATACTCAAGCTTCTGGCAAGCCACTTTTCCAAAACTTACAGCATAGACCTCCGTAATTATGAGCACACATTCGGTGAAAAGTTCGATTTCGACAGCTATGTCCGCGAACATGACATCTCAAAGGTGCTCTTCATAGGCGACATCAGTTTCTATACTATGTCTGAATTTATGATCTGATCGGAGAATCAATATGCTGTTTTCAAGTCTGACTTTTTTATATTTCTTTCTGCCGATAGTCCTGATACTATACTTCGTCATAAACAACCGCACATGGCGCAACGCCGTGCTGCTCGTCTCGTCGCTCGTGTTCTATTCGTGGGGCGAGCCAAAGTACGTGTTTCTGATGCTGGCGTCTACGCTCGTCGCATGGCTGTGCGGTCTCGGCATAGACAGATTCAAAGAAAAGCGGCGGATATCGCGCGCGTTTCTGATAGCATCGCTCGTCCTCCTGCTCGGCAGTCTCGCAGTGTTCAAATATCTCAACTTCTTTGTTGAAAATCTCAACCGGATAGACGGTGTCGCGCTGAAGGTGCGGAATATTGCCCTGCCAATCGGCATAAGCTTCTACACCTTTCAGATACTTTCCTATCTTATCGACCTGTATTGGGAAAAGGTCAGCGTACAGAAAAGCTATTTCCGCTTCACGCTGTACGTCTGCCTGTTCCCGCAGCTCATAGCCGGGCCTATCGTCCGCTACGAGACTGTCGAGCGCGAGATATCACTCAGGCGCGAGAGCTGGGAAGAAGCTGTCGGCGGGATGCGCCGGTTCATTCTGGGTCTTGCGAAAAAGGTGCTCATTGCGAACAACGTCGCCGCAGTTGCGGAGTATATCTATTCGTCGAGCAGCGCGGGGAGCGGAGCCTATTGGCTGGCCGCCGTATGCTACACGCTTCAGATATACTTCGATTTCTCCGGTTACAGCGACATGGCCATTGGCCTTGGCCGCATATTCGGCTTCCACTTCCTTGAAAACTTCAACTACCCGTACATCTCCCGCTCCGTTACGGAGTTCTGGCGGCGCTGGCACATAAGCCTTTCAAGCTGGTTCCGCGACTACGTATATATCCCGCTCGGCGGGAATCGGGTCAAGACCTCGCGCTGGATACTGAACATTCTCATCGTATGGGCGCTCACCGGCTTCTGGCACGGCGCGCAGTGGAACTTCATTCTCTGGGGTCTGTACTACGCAGTCCTGCTCCTGTGCGAAAAGCTTCTGTGGGGCGAGGCGCTCAAGAAGCTGCCCTCCGCCGTACAATGGATTTATACGATGCTGCTCGTGATCATCGGCTGGGTGCTGTTTGACAAGACGGACTTCGCTCAGCTCGGCCATGTGATAGGCGTGATGTTCAGCTTCGTGCCCACCGGCTGGACGACGCTTCTGGCCGGCGACGTGTCGAAGCTCTTTAATCTCGCGTTCATTATCCCCGGCATCCTGTTCTCCTTCCCCGTCGCCGGTAAACTGCACATCCAAGAGAAGGGCACGGTATCGGCCATAGCCGTGAATCTCATGTATATAGCGCTTCTCGCCGTGTGTATTGCATTTATCATAAGCTCCAGCTATAATCCGTTTATCTATTTCAGGTTCTGAAACCGTATTTTCCCCCGCCGAATTAATTGCGGAGCTTTGGGGTGTTTTTAGTTCGATTAAGAAAAGTTAAGTATACATATAGTTGCCAACATTGTATAATAGTATCATCTGACAAAGGCAAAACTCAGAGAAGGAGCAGCTATGGAGATCAGTCAGTTTTTCATAAACGGCGACATAAAGGGCGCCATCGCGTACATGCGCGAGCACGAGGAATTCAAAGACATTCTTCCCGCGTACACCGCAATTTTTGAAAACTGCGAATACCGCAGCTATGACATACCGGATGCGCTCAACGACATTCTGCGCTTGTATCAGATATATTTCCGTGATGTCTTTTATTGCGGCTTGCCTGAGCCTGAGGCCGCGTACAAGCTGCTGACAGGGCTGAGATTGCTCCTGAATATGACGGACGCGGACGAAGAGCTTCTGGCCGAGCGGCTTCAAGCGGCGTTTGAAGCAAATGGCTATCATGCGCTTTTTGGGAAAACGCAGGGCTACTACGGCCCATATGTCTGGCGGGAAACGGTTCCGACCGTCTACCGCGTCGAGTTACCGGACGGGACGGCGGAATATACAGTCAACATTCTCAAAGGCTTCGTATTCCGGAGCTGGATGGATTATCTGACCTTCGGCAGGTACGGTACGGGTGGCTGGGCTTCACCCGACGGCACGATCAACTGCGTCGAGCAGGCGTATGATTTTGAGAGCGAACGTTTCCTTGTTTCACTGTTGAAGCATGAAGCGCAGCATGCCATGGATATGAAACGATTCCCGAAAATCACCCCCGCGGAGCTGGAATACCGCGCAAAGCTTGTGGAACTGCATTACTCCGGCGATCTTGGTCTGCTGCAAAAGTTTTTATCGGAAGCGGACGAGAGCAGAACAGGCGACAGTCACGCGGCAGCATCAGCAAGAATCAGACGCGAGTTTGCGGGTACTGATCAAGCAAATCTTCCCTCCATTCAAGCACGGGCACGCGAACTGCTCCACGCGCATACAAAAGAGCTGGAAGTAAAATACGGGCATTAAAAAACCGGCGTGACTTCAAGAGTCACGCCGGTTTTTTGCGTACACGCCGCCAGAATTCCGGCTCTTTTCATCAGCCCAGCAGGCCGTATTCGGCTTTGAGCTGCAATATGCGCAGGACGCTCTCGTCGATGCGCTCCTCGCTTATCTCTCCGGCACGAACCGCGTTCAGGACGCCGTCGAAGGACGCGGCGTAATCGTACGGCATGAGGATTATATCCGCTCCGGCCTTGACCGCAAGCACGGCGCTTTCGGCGGGGCTGTAATTCTTGGTTATTGCACCCATGGCGAGCGAGTCTGTGATTATCACGCCATCATAGCCCAGCTCCCCGCGCAGCCTCTGCGTGAGCAGTTCATACGACAGCGAGGAGGGCAATCCGTCGTCCGTGACCTGCGGCAGAGTTATGTGTGCCGCCATCAGCATATCCGTCCTGTCGAGCACGGATTCAAACGGGATAAGCTCGCAGTCCAGCATCTCCGCCCAGCTCTTGCCAAGCGAGACATAGCCGTTGTGCGAGTCGCCGGTCGTGTCGCCATGGCCTGGAAAATGCTTGACGCAGGTCATTATGCCCGCGCTGTGCAGCCCGTCCACCGCCGCCCCGACCATGACCGCGACCTGCTTCGGGTCACTGCCGAAAGCGCGGCTGCCGATTATGACGTTGTCGGGATTGGAATTTGTATCCGCCACCGGTGCAAAGTCGAGGTTGAAGCCGTACTCTCGCAGATATTCCCCGATGGACGCGTACATATTGCGCACAGCGTCCTCGCCCGCGGCGGCCTCGGCCTGCGCCCCGTCATATCTGGGCACGTCAAAGGCCGCGGAACCGGCGACGCGGGATACGGCACCGCCCTCCTCGTCGGTCGCAATGAACGGCGCAAAGTCGGATTCGTCCCGCAGCGCCGAGATGAACGCGTCGAGCTGATCTGGATCCTGAATATTTTTGCCGAACAGGACAAAGCCGCCCGCCGGACGGAGCGCAAGCTGCGCCGCCATATCCCCGCTCAGCGCTGACACACCGTACTGCGATGCGTCATGAACCTGCTCCGGCGTCAGGTCGGTGTCCAGCGATTCGGGGCGGATAATGAACAGCTGGCCGACCTTCTGTTCAAGAGTCATGCCGGCAAGCAGCGCGTGCACGGTGTCAGGCTCCGTATCTCCGCCGGAGACCTCCGGCGTGTCGCTCGGCTCTATTATTATCTCGGCGCTGCCAGGGTTCGGCTCGACCGTGGGTGCGGGCGCAGGATCAGCCGCGCCGCAGCCCATGAGGAGCATCAGCGAGAGCGCGGTAATGAATGCAGAGAGTTTTTTCAAGGCCATGCCTCCAGAATGTTAGAATGGATAGCATGTATGATACGCCAATATCCCCCCGCTGTCAAGCGCCCATACCGCGCGGGCGGCGCAGCATGGCGTACTGCTTTATATCCGTATCGGGAATTGCTGAGACATCCGCCGTCTCGAAGCCGAGGTGCATGTATATCCGTGTATTGATCTCCTTGTGCGTTTCAAGATAGAGTGGAGCGCCGCGAGAAAATATCGCCAGTCATCGCGCCCCTGTGTCCTCCCGCCGAGCAGATACCTTATAGACGGATCGTCATGGAAGGCTGCAGCCATGAGCCGCGCGGCTTTTTCCAAATCGCTCTTCCGCACGGAATATGCACAGCCGCTTAAGGCGTCCGCGAGGCTTATATCGTTTGAATCGTTCATTTAATTTTACCTCCAATGAAAAAGAGCCGATAATCCAGAGATGTTCTCGTGGGTTATCGGCTCAGGCTTTATTATATTCTGCCAAAGCTTGTTGTTATTTTGCCCATAATATGTTATTATATTGTTGAAATATAACAAACATGGAGGTTCGAGCCTTGGAGTATCTTGCCCATATTGCCGATGACGGCAGAGTACAGACCGTTTCGGAACACCTTCGCGGCACTGGAGAACTCGCCGCCGGGTTTGCCGCGCCGTTTGGCGCATCCGACGAAGCGCGCGCCGCCGGACTGCTGCATGACATCGGCAAATACAGCGCCGCATTCCAGCAGCGGATCCGCGGAAGCGCCGTGTCCGTTGACCACTCTACTGCCGGTGCGCAGGAAGCACGTAACCGCAGGGACTTGCCTGCGGCGCTTGCCATCGCCGGGCACCACGGCGGTATACCCGACTGCGGCAACCTTAATGATGCAGCCGACGATACGACCCTCCAAGGCCGTTTAAAACGCAAGCTGCCGACATATGACGAATGGCAGCGTGAAATCGCTCCTCCATCTGCCAAGCCTCCCGCATGGGCATTGTCGGACAGCACCACGGCCGCGTTTTATACGCGTATGCTGTACTCCTGTCTGGTAGACGCCGATTTTCAGGACACGCAGAATTTCATGGACGGACAAGCCGCGCCGCGCGGCGGCGGCGAATCAATATCCGCACTTCTCGAAAAAGTGAGAGCGAAAGCCAAGGGCTATCTGGAAAAGCCCAAAAGTTCGGTTGCATCCCAGCGCAATGCAGCGCTTCGCGCCTGCATGGAGCGCGGCGCGCAGTGGGAGCAGGGTATGTATACGCTTACCGTGCCCACCGGCGGCGGCAAAACCTTCGCTTCTCTGGCATTCGCGCTGGAACACGCAGCGGCGCACGGCATGTCACGCGTGATATACGTCATTCCATACACTTCGATAATTGACCAGACTGCCGGCGTGTTCGCCGAGCTTCTCGGCGAAGAAAATGTTCTCGCCCACTACTCCGCCGCCGAATATCTCCTCGCAGAGTCGGAAGATCTGACCCCTGCGCAGTATCGCAAGCTGCTCGCCAGCGAAAACTGGGATGCCCCGGTTGTGATCACAACTGCCGTACAGTTTTTTGAATCGCTCTACTCAAACCGCAGCAGCCGCTGCCGCAAGCTGCACAATATTGCAAACAGCGTGATTATTTTTGACGAGGCGCAGACTCTGCCGAAGGATTACCTCCTGCCGTGCCTTTCGGCTATCGCCCAGCTCGTGGAGCACTACCATGTCACATCCGTGCTCTGCACGGCCACTCAACCAACGCTTGCGCCGCTTTTTGAGCGCCTCGCGCCCGAACTGACACAGCGCGAAATATGTCCCGATGTTGCCGGAATGTACAGCGCGCTGCGCCGCACCGAGATACGCGATCTCGGCTGCATCTCCACTGACGAGCTTTGCTCTCGGCTGCAGGCACACGAGCAGGTGCTGTGCGTTGTGAACCGGCGCAAGACGGCGCAGGAGCTGTACGCCGCTCTGCCGTACAGCGGCAGCTACTGCCTCACCACGCTGCTGTGCGCGGCTGACCGCAAACGCCAGATAGACGAGATACGTGCCCGGCTCGATGCTGGTATGCCGTGCCGCGTAGTCTCAACGTCGCTTATAGAAGCGGGCGTCGATGTGGACTTCCCCGTCGCCTACCGCGAACAATGCGGGCTTGATTCGCTGCTGCAAACCGCCGGACGCTGCAACCGCGAGGGACGCAATGAGCCCGCGGACAGTCTCGTGTACCGTTTTCGGCTTGACGGGCAGGCCGCGCCGCAAATGCTGGCGCAGAATGTCAGCGCCATGAACTACGCTGCAAGGCGGCATGCCGACCTGTCCTCGCCTGAGGCAATAAAAGCTTATTTCAACGAGCTTTTCAACCTCCGCAGCCCTGACCTGCTCGACAAAAAGCACATACTTTCCATGATAGAAAACGGCGTCAGCGGCTGTATGCTGCCGTTTGCTCAGGTTGCGGAGCTGTTCAGGCTCATCGAGACGCCCACAAGAACCGTATATCTGCCGCTCGGCGCTGGCGCTGAGCTGTGCCGACAGCTGCGCGACGGGAAGATGAGCCGCGGACTTCTGCGTCGTCTCGGCGTATATTCCGTTGAATGCTACGACGCGCAGTTCAAAGCGCTTGACCGATCCGGCGCGCTGGAGCTTCTGCCTGACGGCTCGGCGATACTTATCGACATGACGAAGTATGATCCGAAAACCGGTCTCGCGCTCGACGCGGAAACCGGATTAGGCTTGTTTATATAAACTGCAAAGGAGGTAGTTTTGTGGCGCAAAAGCATATAACAGTAAGCGCCCTGACCTGCAGCGGAAGGAGGTGGTGCGTATGTCTATGCTGATAGAGGTCTGGGGCGATTACGCCTGCTTTTCCCGCCCGGAGATGAAGTCCGAGCGAGTGAGCTATGACGTGATGACACCGTCCGCCGCGCGCGGTCTGGTCGAAGCCATCTATTGGCATCCCGGTCTGAAATTTACTGTGGACCGTATCTACGTGCTCTCCCCGATCAGGTTCACCAACATACGCCGCAACGAGGTCAAGGCCACGCTTCTCGCTTCCGCGGCGCTGAGTGCGGCAAAGGGCGGCACACCGCCGGTACTGTACACCACGCAGGAGATACAGCAGCGCGCCGCGATGGTGCTTCAGGACGTGCACTATGTTATCGACTGTCATTTTGACCTGACGGGCAAAGCCGCCCCAAGCGACAATCCGGGAAAGTTTCAGGATATCCTGCGCCGGAGGCTCGCAAAAGGGCAGTGCTATCACACGCCGTACTTCGGCTGCCGGGAATTCCCCGCCAGCTTCCGCGAATGGCCTGGCGGAACTATCCCCGCCATCGAGCTGACACAGGATCTCGGCTGGATGCTGTACGACATGGATTACTCCGACACGGCAAACATAAAGGCGCAGTTCTTCCGCGCGCGGCTTGACCGCGGCGTACTCGACTGCCGGAACGCGGAGGTGCACACATGATATTACAGGCTCTGACCGCGTACTATGAGGCGATGCTGAAAAAGGGCATCGTCGCCCCGCCGGGCTGGGACAAGACTTTCAAGGTCAGCTTCTGGCTTGAACTGAACGACAGCGGTGAGCTTATCGACGTCATCGATCAGAGGCTCGACGAACAGCGCGGCAAGAAAACCGTGCTCGTCCCTCGCCAGATGAGTGTCCCCGCTCATGTCAAACGCTCCTCCGGCGTCGCGGCAAACTTTCTCTGCGATAACTCGTCCTATATTTTTGGCGCAGATGAGAAAGGCAAACAGGCTCGCGCTGTGCAGTGCTTTGAAGCATGCGCCGTGCTGCACCATAAGCTGCTGGACGGCGTCGATTCTCCGGCAGCGCGGGCTGTGCTCGCATTCTTTGACACATGGCAGCCGGAACTCTCCGCCGCACATCCGCTGCTTGCCGAGCGCTGGAAAGATATCACCGACAACGCAAATCTCGTATTCTGCTACGACTATGCCGACGGCCGCCATCCAGTAACCGAGGATCCGGCGATTCAGGACGCATGGCAGCGGCATTATCACAATACTGCCCCGGACACCGCAATGGCGCAGTGCCTTGTTACCGGGCAGACCGCCCCCATCGCCGCAACACACCCCGCCATAAAGGGAGTGCCCGGCGCACAGAGTTCCGGAGCCGCGCTCGTATCGTTCAATGCCCCGGCCTTCTGCTCCTACGGTCACGAGCAGGGCGGAAACGCCCCGGTAAGCGAATACGCCGCATTTGCCTATACCACCGCACTCAACACACTTCTCGCCGACCGTGACCGCTGCAAAATCATAGGCGACACCGCCGTAGTCTGTTGGGCGGAAAATGCAGATAATGCCGCGGCGGACCTTGGAATGGATGCCATATTCGGTATTCCGGAAGACCGCGGTGTGCAGGAGTCCGACGTAACGGCGGCGCTTAAAGCCCTTGCCGCGGGGAAAAGCTGCGATTGGCTGGATGGGCTCATCCTCCCCGACCAGCATGTATACTTTCTCGGTCTCGCGCCGAATGCTGCCCGGCTCTCCGTGCGCTTTTTCCTCCGAGACAGCATACGCCGCTTTGCCGAGCACATAAATCAACACCGCGAAGCGCTTGAGATCGTCCGTCCGGCAAATGACCCGTGGGAGGATCTTCCTGTCTGGAAGCTCGTGCGCGAGACAGTCAATCAAAAAGAGCGCAACCCCTCCCCAGCTCCGCAATTGGCCGGTGACCTCATGCGAGCGATCCTCACCGGCTCCCGCTACCCCGCCACGCTGCTCAACGGCGTGACGCTCCGCATCCGCGCCGAGCGGGAAATCACCCGCGGCCGCGCCGCGATAATCAAAGCCTATTACACAAGAAACCGTTCAAAATATTGCCCTGAGGAGGTACTTACCGTGACACTCAACGACGAAAGCGAATATCTGCCCTATGTTCTCGGACGGCTCTTTGCCGTGCTGGAAGCCGTGCAGGACGCCGCGAACCCCGGCATCAACACTACCATAAAAGATCGCTACTTCAACTCCGCTTGCGCTACGCCCGCCGTCATTTTCCCGACCTTGATCAAGCTCGCTCAGAAGCATCTGCAAAAGCTTGATACGGGTAAGAGCATCCACTATAACCAGCAGCTTACGGCACTTATGGGCATGATTCACGAGGGCTTTCCCGCCCGCATGACCCTGCCGGAACAGGGGGCATTCCAGCTCGGCTACTATCATCAGACGCAGAAACGCTATGAAAAGAAAAATAAGGGGGAAAACTAAAATGTCTGAAGCTATAAAAAACCGCTATGATTTTGTGATCCTGTTCGATGTGGAAAACGGCAATCCCAACGGCGATCCCGACGCGGGCAATATGCCCCGCGTTGATCCCGAGACCGGTTACGGCCTTGTGACCGACGTATGCCTCAAGCGCAAAATACGCAACTATGTTGAAACGCTGAAAGAGGACGAGGACGGCTACCGCATATACATCAAGGACGGCGTTCCCCTCAACCGCAGCGACAAGGCCGCAATAACCGCCCTCGGCATCTCTGAGGATCTCAAAGCCGCAAAGAAGAGCGATCCAGAAATAGACCGCAAACTGCGCGACTATATGTGCGCAAATTATTATGATATCCGTACTTTCGGCGCGGTAATGACGACGTTTGTAAAAGGCGCGCTCAACTGTGGTCAGGTAAGAGGCCCTGTGCAGATTGGTTTCGCCCGCTCCATAGACCCTATAGTCCCGCAGGAAGTCACCATAACCCGCGTTGCTATCACCACCGAGGCCGACGCAGAAAAGAAGGGCACCGAAATGGGACGCAAGCACATTGTGCCTTATGCGCTCTACCGCGCAGAGGGCTTCGTCTCCGCGAATCTCGCCCGCAAAACCACCGGCTTCTCCGAAGACGACCTCGCGCTGCTTTGGCAGGCCATACTCAACATGTTTGAAAACGATCACTCCGCCGCCCGCGGCAAGATGGCCGTGCGTGAACTCATCGTCTTCAAGCACGAATCGGAGCTTGGCAATGCACCATCCTACAAGCTTTTCGACGCCGTGACCGTCAGCAGAAACGACGGTGTAGATGTCCCCCGCAGCTACCGCGACTATACCGTAACCGTCGCCGAGAATATTCCTGATGGAGTGACCTGCGAGAGGCTTTCGTGATGTACGAGCCTGACGACTGCTTGATGATCTCCGGCTTGCAGCACTTCCGCTTCTGCCGGAGGCAGTGGGCGCTGATACACATTGAGCAGCAGTGGGCGGAAAATCTTCGCACTGTCGAGGGCGAACTGATGCACGAGCGTGCGCATGACGAAAGTCTCCGTGAGAGCCGCGGCGACACGATCATTACCCGCAGTCTGCGCGTATACTCCCTTACGCTCGGCCTGAGCGGTCAATGCGATGTTGTTGAATTCCGGCGCAGTGCGCAGGGCGTTCCGCTTGCCGGGCACGAAGGGCTGTGGCTTCCGTACCCCGTAGAATACAAACGCGGCAAGCCCAAAGATGACGGCTGTGACGAATTGCAGCTGTGCGCACAGGCGATGTGCCTTGAAGAGATGCTGTGCTGCACAATTGACAGCGGCGCGCTGTTCTACGGTGAACCGCGGCGGCGTACCCGTGTGGAGTTTACAGATGCACTGCGCCGGGAAGTCGTTGACGATGCCGCCGAGATGCATGAACTGTACCGCCGCGGCCACACGCCGCGCGTAAAGCCGACCAAGTCATGCAACGCCTGTTCGCTCAAGGAGCTGTGCCTGCCGCGGCTGTCGCGGACAGGCACGGTGGCCGCCTACCTGCGCGATAACATGGAGGACACGCCATGAAGAAACTGCTCAACACTTTGTTTGTCACAACGGAGGACGCATACCTCAGCCTTGACGGGGAGAACGTCGTTGTGAACCGTGAAAAGCAGGAGCTTGCGCGTTTCCCACTGCACACGCTGTCCGGAATCATCGCCTTCACCTACGCCGGTGCATCCCCTGCGCTCATGGGCGCATGTGCCAAACGTGATATCGCGCTGAGCTTCTGCACTCCGCGCGGCCGTTTTCTCGCGAGATGCGTCGGCGAGACGACCGGCAATGTGCTACTTCGGCGCATGCAATACCGCGCGGCAGATGATCCTTTTCAAAGCTGCCGCATTGCCCGAAATATGATATTCGGGAAGCTGCACAACGCCCGCTGGAGCATTGAGCGCACGAAGCGCGATCACGGCCTTCGTGTTGATGTTAATAAGCTTCAGGCGTCCATCGACCGGATCAAAGGTCTTTACCCCCTTGTCATGGAAGAGATCTCGCTGGACTCGCTCCGCGGAGAAGAGGGCGCAGGTGCACAGGCATATTTTGACGTGTTCAACGATATGATCCTTCGCAGCAAGGATGAGTTTTATTATCGCACGCGCAGCCGCCGTCCGCCGCTCGACAATGTCAACGCCATGCTCTCATTCGCCTATTCCCTGCTTGGAAACGACTGTGCCTCGGCGCTTGAGAGCGTGGGGCTGGACGCTTATGTCGGCTTCATGCACCGCGACCGGCCAGGACGGTCTTCTCTTGCACTCGATCTGATGGAGGAGCTTCGCCCCTGTTTTGCAGATCGGTTTGTTCTGTCACTCATCAATAACCGCGTCGTTACCCCTTCGGATTTTGAGCACACTGACAGCGGCGCAGTGCTTTTGACCGACAATGGCCGAAAGGCATTTTTGAAGGCTTGGCAGGAGCGCAAGCGTGATGTTATTACCCATCCATACCTCAAAGAGAAGCTGTCCTGGGGGCTTGTACCGTATGTTCAGGCGCTGCTTCTCGCGCGGTATCTGCGTGATGACTTGGATGAGTATCCGCCGTTTCTGTGGAAGTGAGGAGGCAAATGCTTGTTCTGATAACTTATGACGTGAATACTGAGGGCGCGGGAGGAAGACGCAGGCTGAGAAAAATCGCTAAAGAGTGCATTAATTATGGTCAGCGCGTTCAGAACTCCGTGTTTGAGTGCCTCGTTGATCCCGCACAGTGCCGAAAGCTCCAGCACACTCTGTGTTCTATCATGGACGAGGAGCGCGACAGTCTGAGGTTTTACTACCTCGGGGATAAGTACCAAACCCGCATAGAGCATTTCGGCTCTAACCCGGGTTACGAGCCTGAGGGGGTGCTGATGGTCTGACTGCGAAGCAGAAGCTTACACATTTCTGCTGGGCGCTTCGCACCGAAAAATGAGCGTCAGCCCAAAGTTTTTATATTCTTACATACGTTTTTTGTAGGTAAGGCATCCCTTTCAGCGGGATATTTGTAACTCTTGTGCAAATCTGCACGAAAAAATTGTGCATGTTTGCTGTCGTGCCCCTCGCGGGGCACGTGGATTGAAATTGAAGCATTATCACAATCACGACTACAATTACAGCGTCGTGCCCCTCGCGGGGCACGTGGATTGAAATTATGTGGTCGGCACTCCAAAAACATTCTACTTTAGTCGTGCCCCTCGCGGGGCACGTGGATTGAAATAACAATTAATTCTATCTCTGTTGATTCAATATTATTGTCGTGCCCCTCGCGGGGCACGTGGATTGAAATCGAATACCTCGGTGGTAATCGTATCCCGATAAATAGTCGTGCCCCTCGCGGGGCACGTGGATTGAAATTTTGATGTCCCGCCGCCCCGGCATCGGCGGCGATGGTCGTGCCCCTCGCGGGGCACGTGGATTGAAATGGGAACACTGGCAGTCACATGTATGGACTCATGACAGAATTTCTCTTCAATATAG